>JAAUYG010179848.1_pt1 | contig 23052 bp, 10 predicted proteins | sample 7278091 | NCBI WGS metagenome assembly JAAUYG01 (sample SAMN14350201, study PRJNA611818) | marine sediment metagenome | isolation source: surface marine sediment (0.6m) | place: French Polynesia: Moorea | collected 2018-08 | reverse complement strand
TGGTAACCATGGTATTTTCCATGTAAATCACCATGGTAACCATGGTCTTTTCCATGTTAATCACCATGGTAACCATGATCTTTTCCATGTAAATCACCATGGTAACCATGGTATTTTCCATGTTTAAAGATTGGTTTGTAGCTTTGTGACTTATAGAAACTGGCTGTGATCCATTTCTACAGTGCCAGGGACTGTGATAGGGTATGTCATGCGATACATGCCATGGGACTCACCTCACAGACCACACTAGAGTTGAGAGACCACCAAAATTGTCAGCTCTCAGTTGCACCAAGATCTCTGGAAACCAGCTGATCGAAACCTTAAAAAATTTAGGCTGTTAATTGGGGCTGCTTTCCCACAAATAGTCCTAAGGGATATTGAGAACACCCCGGATTAATGTCAAGACCACCATGAGCTGGATTGGGGGGTCTGATAATCTTTAATTCACTGTATTCTCGGTGTGTAAGGGTAGGTAGCTATGGTGGTGCTGTTGTGTTTCATTCTGAGGTATATGTACCACTATTCTCATGTAAAATGCTTTCTAGAAAGACGAACAACCAGCCACCAGAACTTAAGGAAGATGGTTTGCTTCACTTTGGGTTGGTTTCACTTGTCCAGTGTTGTTAGCGATGCGGAAAATCTCGGACCGTATCAGAAACTCTTGGTTGTGCAAAATTTAAAAAAAAAAAAAAAAACAACAAAAAAACACTCCACAAACAAATTATGATTACCATTAATCTTAAGTGTATGCACTGATTACGTGTATTGAACTATGGAGCTTTAATATTCTGTGAGTCTCCCACCGTTGAGAATTGTTACCATGTGTTTACATGGTAACAGTGCCTGATGACTCAGGATTTAAATATAACTGAAAGAAATCGTGACCAATCTCATATCACATTGGTAGTCACCTGATCGCATTTGACCAATCACAAACAGGGTGGAAAGTGTATATTATGGCATGTATTCCTGTGTATTCCAATGTCTCTATATATGGTATATATGTTATTGTTAGTGTGTGTGTTGATGTGAAGGTGATTGTTGCGAGTCCATTCTGCATGTGAAAGTTACTTGTTGTTACGTTAAACATCACATTCCAGTACCTGAATGTTGTTTTACTGGTTCGTGTTTGCTCAAGTGAAGTTTTTCTGGGCCCCCTGTGTATTCACGTAAAACAAAACCCCATTCAACGCGTTTGTGAAAGCATTTTAAAATATGAATCTTGTTTTCTTGATTAGACAATAAATACTGGGATGAGTCAAAGCTCGCAAAAAACTTGTATAAAACTGCATAAACTCAGAACGAAAACTTGAATGGCTACAGTATTTGTATGGTGAATAAGTATACTATGTGGAAGTTTTGGTATGCAAGACAACATTGGAGTTTACATTATTTACAACTACATCATCTGTATAAATGATAATGAACTGATTGATGGTACATGTATGCTTAAGTTTTGCTCACTTCCGTATTGTTCGGTTTTGTGTACACATACATGTAATCCGGCTGTAAATTATGCTATTACAGATTCTTCAGTGCCATAACGAAACGTACAAAAAGAGATTAAAAAGGAAATTTTACACAGTGCTGGGTGTAATCAAGGTAATAGCACTTGAATTTAGAAATTTTTTTTACAAGGATCTGCAGTTCCAGTCCACATTCTTGACCTTAGCTGAATATAGAGTATTTTCTGTATGAAAGTCTCTGTTTCTGTTCTGTATTTGTACCTTAATTTGGAAGTGCACGCACATGTTATACTACGAATTAAAGACATTGTTGTTCATGTATGTTTTGTTGTGCTAAAGTCATTTCGGTGCAATCAGGTGTTGTCCGATTGGTCAGTTCAGTTGTTTGTGATTGGTCAGTTCGTACCATGCTTGATTGGTCAAACACTTTCATTGGTCAAATATCTCGATTTCCCATTCTTATGATTACACAATCCTTTCCAGATTCCAGTAAATGATCGATTTTCCTCATTTGTCTTATGCCACCAAACTAAAAATGTCTCTTATGTTTCTTTGGCCAGTTCTGTGATTTAGAATATACAGGCACAAGACTGAAATATAAAGTTAAACGAAAATTTCCATGGTTGTAAACATCATTTCAGTCTGTTCCTGCAGAAACCCTTCTCATTCTGTTTCTTGTTATTGTTTGTCATCGACTTTGTTTTCATGTTGTCAAGTTATATTGACATCTCGGCCGGTTGGAAGTATCGGTAAGTGGGTACGTGATGTGTTTGAAATCGTTCCCATTGAAATGTGAAGCTATATCTAGTCCTAGGGACCGTGTCAGGACCAGCATTCATTCACTTGCAGAGGTTAATGGGCATGGCTGAGAAAATTATTCATAATGAATATTCATAACTGTTGTAAAAAGTGGTGTCCATTAATCGTGATTGTGAAAGTCATCTGGAATTTGTGCGTTTTGTGTAATGGTGTAGAACCATGACCAAGTGCTTTGATGGTTGCATTATGATAGTTCAGCAACTTTGACGCTGCCACAAGAGCTTTTGATGAAATCATGTGCATTTCATGAATAAAAATTTTAATATATTCTTTACAGATAAATTATAATGACTTCTGTTATGATTGGAGACTAAACGAGCCCACTTTATATTACTGACTGTACGGTTTTATGTTAAGGTTGGACAAAGCCTTGTGGGGAAATGAGTTGCTCTAGGCACACCAGAGTCCCACCTTGGGAACTGCTTTAGACCTTAATTTTGAATTGGCAACAAACAGAGTTAAATTTGGGATCCTGCGCACACCAGTAACATTATGGGGTACCTTTAACCTTTTAGTGTTAAGCAACATTTTGCCATGGTTGGATAGTGGAACTCGAAATGATGAAATTGAAATTTGGGAGTTGGGTCAGTATCAGGTAGTAAAAACATATGGCATACTTTGACTTTGTCGCGGTCAGTTGTTTTAGGGTCCTTTGGCGCACTTGTTTAAAAATTGCCTGCAACTAACTGGCCTGTTGTAGGGCAAAACCATGAAATGTGTGACTCGGGGATACTAGTCACACATATGTGGTACGTTTGACCTTGTATTGTTCAAAGTTATTTTGAGGTCATTTGATGCACTTATCAAGGTGCATCAAATGCACCTTGATAAGTGCATCACTCCCCACTGTGGCATGCAACTAGAAAACCGCTGGAAAATTTGGAAAGGACTGATGGATCGAAACTGAAATATGGGACTCCGGGACACTGGTGCAAGATATATGGAGTACCTTTAACACTACTGGTCTGTACATCATTTGGGGGTCATATGATGTAGGTATCAAACTTGATATAATTAAACATTTGTGTAATGTTTCCAATTGTCATATCTACAGCTGTTGTCAAGCAAATCATCAAAGTCCATGAACCTTTTGTAAGGTTTTATAAATTCTCTATCACCATCCAATACAACTAGGGCTCCACATGGGTTAAAACCAAAGTGTGACACAGCCACTTTAAAAGTTGTAGAGATCTGACATGGACTGTTATAAAAAAACTGTAGAAAGTGACACAAAGGTCTTATAAAAAGTGACATAGGGAAAAACTAAAAAAGTGACGGGTGACCTAGCATAAATTATTTGGACCCATGTGGAGCCCTACAAGTCCCTAGTGCGTTACACATGTACATGTATTACACTATAATGCAAGAGAAAAGGTCCCCAGTTCTACTGTATTCATTTCATTAAGTGTACAAGGCCTTTAAACAGCCAAAATAGTTAATACATGGAAGGAAAATCTTTTCCATGTGTGATTTAGGTTAACCCTATAACGGTTGGGAATACAGTAGAGTAGTCCCTCTATTTTGAGACCATCCATATGGGACCATGAAAAAGTGGTCTTACATTGCAGGGAATCTTGAAGGTTCGACAGTACACACAATCACATTTGAGACCAAAATAGGTGGTCTTATACTCAAGGTGGTCTTAAAATAAAGGGTTGTAAAATAGAAGGACCACTGCATTGCTGAAAGGCCTATAGAAACAATACTGTACATTTGGTATAACGTGTGGTAATTGGATCGATTACTTTACTAAACATGCTAAAATCTTGTCTTTTGATGGATAAACAGCTGGTAATGAACACAACAAAGAGAATGAACATGTGAGAATTTTATTGTCACCTACACATTTATAAGTGTATAGATATGACAGATGACATTACACAGGAGGGGTGAGGTGGGTAGGCAGGACACCTGCAGGGTCACTGAAGCGTGACTGTTAGTGACTGGCTGACAGTATAGCCACAGGAAGTGAGGTCGACTGATTGACAGACGGAAGGTCATTGGTAAACATTCCAATTATAATGCAAGTGAGGAGGTTTCCTGCATGGTATAGTGCCGGATCCCAGCAGGAGGTGTTCACTGTCGTGTGGAAAGTTGAATCTTTAATCTAATGTACATTGTAGTAAAAGTAAAATGTAAGGGAAAAGTACATGTATTTTTACTTCAATTATTCAATTACTAATTACTGACAGCAACATTCATCATATAATGTCATGTACATGTAATCAGTAGTGGGCAAGTAATTCAAGTGCCAGTAAAACTTAAATGCAATTATTCATAAGACTTTTTTGTTTTTCAAAAACTAAATACTAAGTAATAAATGATTTCTTCACAAGTCTCCTGTGCATAAAACATCTGCTCGAGGCTTGCCATTTTAATACCCAGTTTCATTAACTCCCATGCTTTTAAAAGCATATATTAGCTGTTAACTAAGCATGCAAAGTAACTGACTACATGTCATGTCAAGGTTAATATATGATGAATGGCCTGAAATATTGACTTAAGGGCTCTAACTTTTACACTGTGTTTTCTGAAACGGAGACCTGAACATCTTCTCTGCTAACTGCAACAATTATATAAAATTAAGAGTATTCTCTATACATGTATACCCATAAATAATACATGAATATATAAGTGTTGACTGGAATTTTTATGGCACAAACCAAGCATAACATATGCCTACAGACTTGGTTAACATCATCACAACTTGACCGCATTTCCATTCGTTAAATAATGTAGAGGGTAAGGGATGTAATAACGCCAAAACTCACACACATGCTTTCACATACTGATACAGCGCTCCCGTCGTACATATCATACATCACCACCCACTATTAGTGTTCCATGTTGAGGAGGGGAGGGAGGGGTGTTGGGGGGGGGGGGGTATATGACAGATGGCCTTAACAGAAAGGTTCTGTATCATACCATATGGTAAACTGTTCTAGTCATCAAACGGTCTTTAGACAAAGTACAAGGGACCACTATCTCACTCGGGACACACTATTTGCAAGACGATGTGAACGAAGCTGCCTGATATGTAAACACATCCCCTGTGTTATTACTGATGACTCGTGCTGCATTACAACAGTAAACACTGAAGTGATGTTGTATTTATGTTATGTTCAGTATAGCCACAAGTAGATATGTGTGTGTCTTCAAAGTCAGAACATGTACCCTGAAAATACTGTTACCAGTACATCAGATATGTGATATATGACTAGGTATAGATATCCCAATTTTATGCCCAGAAATTAATAACAACTTGTTTTATTAAATATATGTCTTCTCTTGTGCTGCCATTACTTTGCTCTGGATACCCAATGTATAGGTATTGATTAACTTCACAGTTTCCACTGTATACTTATATATTTGTTTCACTGTACTGCAGAAATTATTACTAAATAGATGCACTCGATTCACAGGCAAAAAGTTAGCAGAAAAGATTCCACTAGATCTAATTCATGTGGTAGATCATAAAACATCACACTGTACACTGGGAAATAATTACTACAGTGGAACCTGTCTTGAAAGACCACCCCATTGGACACAAAAATGTGGTCTGTCAAGACAGGTGGTCTCTGGTGACAGGTTTACTTGTACTGAAATGTAGGTCCTTCTGCCAAAATTGTGTGGTCTGTCAAGACAGGTGGTCTCTCATGGCAGTGGTCTCTCAAGACAGGTTTCACTGTACAGTATATCCCACCGTTTTCAGAAATCTGTCAGCTTCAAATAGGATACGTGTACATCCTTGATATGATCATTCCTAATCTTTGTTTTAAAGTTCAATCATGATGGCTTATATAATTCATATTCATGCTAGATAAAACGGCACTCGAGTATTGATTTCTAAATTCAATGCCAAGTATCCTATATTCACAATCATGTACCCGTATAATATATATGCATAAGTATGTGGAAATACATCGCGTTTGAAATACATAAAGATAATTTGCAATGCAACAGGTAATCTTCCAAGGTGGCAAAGCTGAGTCCATGATTTTCAAAAATAATCGGATCGAGTTTTCGAAAATTTGAGTCTTAAGTTGGGACTTGTGTTACTAATCCGAGTCCTGGGAGGAGCTAAGAATCCGACTGAAGTCAAAACTTAGATGAGTATTTTTGTGAATACCAGCCCTGGTTGCTGCCACAAGAAACTGGTGCTCATATACATATTTATAAAAGCATGTTTATCCAGATATGGAATATTTTATGCCATTCTTAGTCATTTTGATATGGTCCCTAAGCTAAGGGACAGAGGTAAACAATGTTTTATAATGTGATTCTTATCATTCATGCCACACCACACGCCCATCTGGTTAATAATTTTACACAACACCTTGATCTGTATAATGTTCCTGGTAATATCACCGCCATTTACATGCATGTACAACATATACACATTTTCCTTATATTCCCAGTATTACGTTCACACATACTAGTACATGTAATCATGATGGATCATTGATTGATGTATGTACAAGCATTAGGAACATGACACAACCCAATTAGGTACCAAATGTTGCATTACTCAAATGTTATGCGTCGATTTTACCAAAACAATATGCAGATCTTTTTTTACACTTTTTGTAACCCCTCTTACATAGCACATAAGTCATAGGTATACAGTACAGTGAATACCCACATGTATAGTTCACACAGCGCACAAACGTAACCAACACAACAGACCAGCACCAAATTAATGTTCCAGGAGAATCGAGAACCAATAATCACATACTTGTACTTGCGTCAGTCACTCACACACAGACAAGTAAAAACAAATGCCATCATATGACTAATTAGACACTATAATTATGAAGTTTGCCAACTAACAATGACATTACAAATGGTTCTAGTACTATACATGACTCAAGATGTTGTCAAGGTGACGTGTTCTCGACCTTGAGCTACAGTAACCAGGAAAGAGTTGTACCCTTGGTAACCACTGGCAGTCACATTAAAAAAACACACAAGTCTTGTTTAACAACAACTACTATTAATTTTTCCAGTTGGTTCCCCTGACTATAGCACAACTCGGCTTCACAGGACCAGGGTACCACAGTCAGCGAGTCAAAGTTTCTCCGTCCGACTTCACTATGGCAGGATGAGTTTACCAGTGTCTACTTTGATGCGGATAAATATGGTGTCATCACGGATATACGTCCCACCCTTCAGCATCTCGTGGGACAGGAATCTGGGATATCCGAACCCCATCATCTCGCTGTCGTCACTGGAACTGGGTTTCTGGAACTGCTTCCATGACGGTTTAGGGGCGAAGCTTTCGGTTATGTGGAGCTGCTTCTCGGGATCGGAGCACTGGTCGATGAGACGAAATGAAATCGGAACACGCACTGGCCATTCCAACAGGTTGTCATACTCCCCGGGCAAGACGCGAATGTAGATGGACATATGTGTGCCTTCTCCAGAGCCGTTGCCGTTAGGGAACAGAGACGCAGCGAGTTTGTATCCATAGAGGCTGGTATAGAATGCGTCACTTTTCAGTTCCAATCCGGGTTCACCGTTATTGGACAAGGAGCGTCCCTCTGCAAGCTTTGCCTTGAAGCCACTGATCTTCCAAATAAAAATTCCCTCCGTGATACGAACAGATGCCGACAGCTGCGCGGAGAGTTCGTCGATCTTTTTTTCCTGTTGACGAACAAGCGACGCCATGAGAGTGAGATGTTTCCCCGTCGACGCGTCCAGATGTTTCTCCAAAGTAAACCGTGCACACTGGAAGCAAAGAATAGGAAGTCTAATGTTTTAATACATGTAAATCCCCGCGTGCCTTAAACTTGCTGCAGTACAACCTGTCAGATTATTGAAAGACCACCCCATTGACCATACAAATGTGGTCTTTCAAGACAGGTGGTCTTTGGTGACAGGTTCAATTACATTGAAATGTAGGACTTTCTGACAGGAATATGTGGTCTTTCAAGACAGGTGGTCTCTCATGGCAGTGGTCTCTCAAGATAGGTTTCACTAGCTGTATTGAATTTTATATCTGCCAAATACAAAAGGACCCAACGACAGTTCTACATTTACAGAGTTTGATGTTTTACGAGTCCACGCCAGTCCACATACATGTAATCAAACAGTACACGGACCCAATTTCATTGCCTGTGGGGAGGAGGAGGCACATTTAGTCAGTAGCCTGGTGGAAATATAGGTTAACAGACTTGTTTTGTGCTTGTCATAATATTTACACAGGTTACACCATTATACTAAAGCCTTGTGATTTATTCATTCACGCATATAAAACTACAGTATAGTCACCATAATATGTATATAAACTATAGTATATTATTTATTTTATTTAATACTCGCAATATATCTACCTAAATAAACTCTGACCAATATTTGCCTAATTACATCCTGTCCCATTTTTGGAGTTTTTATTATCAAAGGCAAACGTGGAAGAACCCGTCTTGTCTAATCAACATTGTAGTGACTGAACATCCTTAGAGCCTGCAGTTTCCTGTTTAGCTGCTATCACTGCTTCATCTATGCTAGAAGATATTATTATCACCAGATAAGTGGGTCAAGCCTGTCCTGAGTGGCCACTGTCCGCCAATTATTGCCGAACTGAATAATCCGATATTTACATGGACTCGCATTGCAACTCACAAGTGGTACAATTGAACTTGAACCAAGACCTAGTGTACGAGATTGACAATCTTACAAACATCAGGCCAAGAAATTATCTCATATTAGCATAATATGATAGACACCAATATTAAGTATTTGATATTAAAACTAACAGTTGCACTAACATTTCTGCCATGTAAGCAGTTCCATGATCTAATATGAAACAAGTTCCAAGACAATTTGTGTCAACTTATAATAACTGCATATGTTCCCTTTGGTTTTATTTTAACCCCTTTGTGACATACCCCAGTACTTATAGTCATTACTCTCGAACAGTCACAGAAACCTACAACACTGGTCCCAGTATTTTAAAAACCTTTAAGACCATACTGATTATAAGACCATTTAATTTGGCCTCAAAGTATGGGTTTTGCATCCTAAGAAACCTTAGAGATCACTTGCCATTTAAAACAACATTTTTAAGGTCACAGGGTGATAACAGACTGTATATGTATTATTTTACCTTCTTGGTACAGTGAAACCTGGCTTAAGACAACTGCCATGAGAGACCCCCCTGTGTTGAAGGATTATATATTGCTCGCAGAAGGTCCTACATTTCAATGCAAACTGAACCTGTCACCAAAGACCACCTGTCTTGACAGACTATATTTTTATGTGACGGACTTTCAAGACAGGTTTCACTGTAGTCGATTAATTGATTGCTGACAATCCTGACAATTGTACAGTAAGTTCTGGCTGATAATTAACCCATTTCAGACGTACCGTGTGTTTACAGCCGGCATCTCGGAATGGACAGGAGACGGATGCTGACGGACACTGTGTGCTCACATGGCTGTCTACGTCCTCCCGCGGAATCTTGGCTGGATCACAACGGTTTGGACAGGACACGGGAAATCGGGGACACTGGTAGTAATGGTTCTGCAACAAGATATAAGACACCGTTACAGAATATACTTAGAAATCTCAAGTTAATAATCTATGAATATTCAACATTATTCACTATTCTGTGGCCTTACCTACAACCATTCAATATCTTCATCACAAAAGGGGGACAAATTAGGTGGTTTTAAGCATATACACATACCAGTATTAAATTTTTACTTTTTGCATTCCACATGCAAAGATGTTCTATCAATTACAAGATCTCAGGCCCAATGGATATAACTTGACACAATGCTACACAATGGCTGAAGCAACTGTTTCTCTATATGAATATAATTCAGAGTCTGTTGAAAAAAACTTAATCTTTTTTCATTGAATCTTTTTCATTGGTTTCTTTCACTTTACTACGTCATATGACCTTACAGTAATCTAGTAAAAGTAAACGACAGTCTATGTCTATGTCTGTCACCCGTAATCAGTATCTCACCTGTAATCAGTATCTCACCTGTAATCAGTCTCTCACCAGTAATCACTCTTGCCTGTAATCAGTATCTTACCTGTAAACAGTCTCAACTGTGATCAATCTCTAACCAGTAATGAGTCTTACCTATAATCAATCTCTCACCTGCAATCAGTATCTCTCACCTGTAATGTCTCATACACGAACTGTTTATGACAGTATGGACATGGCGTGGTTCGTTTGTGGCACTCGTTCCTCATGTGGTTGCTAAGGAAGCGTTGCTGTAGTCGGGCGCCGCACTTGTTCTCACACCATACGATTTCCTGGGGACAGTTGCCTTGGTGACTCTGAAAACGCAGGGAAATTTCTCAACCTTTTTAGGAACACTACATAGATACAAACCTTTAGAAACAAACTCTTTCATCACAATTACCGTGACCTAGCAGCCTATCTTCTAAGTACACCACTTATAAACTTGCCGTTGACAAAATTTTCATACATCTAATTTATGCATTCCATAATTAGTTACAACCAATCCAAACACATTCGTTAGTTGTATTGCCCAGATCGCTGAAACGTTAGATTAATAACACCATGGGATTAATTGTCACAAACTGCCTGTATACAGGGATTATGAGGTGGTACACCAACCTCCATTGCATCGCCTGAGAATTCTTTCTGACACGCGGAGCAGATCACACGACGCCTGGGACAGGTATACTGGACATGGTCATTGAGGCACATCCGTGACAGGCGAGCACCGCAGTCTTTAGGACACAGGATGAGATCATAGGGACATGTCTCCAGGTGAGCCTGGAATACAACACAAGAATGTTAAAATGACAACACTCCTTCATCCACACCTTTTGGTTTTACGGCCTGCAGCCATATACACAACTGTAACCTTTACAATGTGAATCTCTACAATGTGAATCTCTGCAATGAGAATACGCCTCCATTTTAAGACCACCTACAATTTAAAGACATTTTTCTGAAGTCAGTCATGTACGCTATTAGGAAGTCGGCTCTTTTTTTCCAACTTTCCCACAACATTTGGCACACGTCTTGGGGGAGGGTTTTGTGTCAAGATCATATTTCCTGCTTCCTGCAGCTAACAGGCAATTACCGTGATTACCTACCCTGAACACAGGCTCTTCTCTTAGTATTTTACATTTTATGGTGTCCATTTTACAGCATATGCATAATATATACTGTACTAAAAATGTACAACTTCCCTAACTGTAATAGCTTTGTCAATTGCAAATTTCTTTCCTGGTTATCAAACTCTTTATCTAATTGTTACTCACTTTACCGTGTTCCTGCTGAAGCCTAGACACATGTATGGGGCATTTGAACATGCAGCTACATGTACTATCATACACTTTTTACATTATGCCATACTAAACCTTATGTACAGAAATCATACCAATCATATTTTTGAGGGTACCTATACATTGTCAACCTAAACTTTAAGACTTTATGCAATCTTAACAGTTACAGGGGAACTGTACTTTAAGACCATCCATGCAACTAGAAAAATGTGGCCTTATATTGCAGGTGGTCTTAAAATAAAGGTTTAATAGTTTTTCCAAAGCATACTTTGGGGACCAAATTAAGTGACAATATAATCAAAGTGGTATTAAAATAAAGTTGCAAAACAGAAGGGACAGTGTATTTTCTTTTGCTCAATGGATGGGTGGAAATTTTAGGACTGCCTACAATGTTATGACATTTTTTATGTCGCTGTACACAGTGGTACAATGTCGTTTTAAGAGCATCAGGAAAATTCGGAATTTTTTTCAGGTTGACAGGTGATCATTTTTTTAACGAGCGAAGAAAGGTAAGGTAGGAGGTGCTGTTTAAATGCAGGGACTACATTATATTGTGGTCCCTCTCTTAAAGGGCACACTTTGGAGATGATCGACATCCCTCTAGAAAGGACACAAATTCTTGGAAGCAAGTACTAATGCATGTTATACTCCCTCTCACCAAAGGACACCTCTGTAATAAGGGCAGAATTGTTGGCAGTCTCCCTATTAGGGAAGGACTACTGTATTTTACACCTACCTGTAGTGTCTGTAGTTTCTCCATCCAGTGGCAGCCTTCCTTGTAGTGGACACATCTGACCAGGGATTCCATTATCTCTACCAGCAGCTCGGGCTCAGGGAAAACCTGCAGCAATTAGAACAGGAAACAGTCATTGAATAACTTTATTTGAACTTAAGCACAATCCCCAAAGAACAATACATGTAACTATATCAACTACCAGGGGCTGCTGCTGCAACTGTTCCTTTCGTATGATACCTCATATTTTGTACCTGACACCAGTGACTATGCAGCATTTCTGCAATAAACCCCTACTTCTACATCTGCAATAGGAGTATTATCCGTATGTCATTCTGGTGCATACATGAAATATTCACAGTCTGAACTGAGTGGTCCGAACAGCTGTATAACCACTATAATGTATCACGACTATAATTTTTGTATTTAGACCTTCAAATTCCTTTGTTGAAAGTAACAAATGACTATAATGTATCATATACCAGCAGGACACACACCGGCTAACCCTGCAGTTAAGGCTCCTGGTTCGAGGAATCAGACAAAGGTATATATATGTATCACTGATTCCCTTGCACAATGACACATGCCTATCATATGTATGAAAGATTTAAACCAAGCGTACATGTAGGTCTGAATATCCTACAATGAGTCCCAGTACCTGTTTATCACAACATACGAACACAGTGACTTTCCCATTTGGAACGACTCGTATAAACTATAATTAAATTCAATACTTTTACCTTGTCTATAATTAAATGATGCATACTGAGAATCAGGAATGGGATCAGTTGAAAGAAATTGCCGGGTTAATACCTAATATAAGAGATGGTCTTTATTAGCAGGTGGTCTGTCATAACAGGGTGATAACATCCATCACCCATAGTACAAGGTCTCTCAAAGCAGGGAGTGGTACAAATGTACTTCTGATGATACAGTCAGTTTCTAAAATCTTTCAAAATCAAAACCTTCCTGTATTTGAAATCCATCCACCAGTATTACCACTCCTTATGTTTTCAATACAACTGGTCCTGTTCCTGCAAACAAGGATCCAATTTAAGACCCCATCTTAAGGGACTGAATGCATGTGGTCTTAAAATGCAGGGAGAAATATGTAATTAAATCCTGTAATCTACAAATTTTTGTGAATTCACTGTATAACATATAAGAAACTGTTAAATGTTCACAGCTCTTAGCGCACAGTGATATAAACCCAGCAGTGAATTGCACTTTGATTTTGTCGTTTCACAAAGATTAAAGCGGACCAAAAACTGTTTGCGCAAAACCCCACACCATATTTGTCCAGGTCAGGTGGTGTATGCGGCGCGTGCCCTACCGGAAACACGCATTCAGATAGGTGTGGGAGGCCAATAATTGCTGCTTCAAGAGCCACTTTCCATCCATGGCGCACATGCCAGTTGCTTTGGCAACAAAGAGACAGGACTGATTCTTTTGATGATGGGCTGTTTGGGTCAGAGGGACAGGTCAAGGTTAGTTACATTTGGTTTGCCATTCACTGATGTCGTTGAAAGAATGCAATTGGTAAATGCATTTAGTCTTGAAGACTTTAACCATATTGAAATAAATTCGATAATTAACAGCGGCAGGTGCAATCTCTTGAATTGCAATCAAACATTTTACGTAAAAATCTTAAAGACCAATAAAATAAAAAAAAAATATTAAAATATTTTGGTTATGTAAATTTCACACAAGTGGGGTACTACCATGAATACAGAAGATTCTGATATCGTTCAAAGCTCTTCATCTCAACTAAACCACATGGTGATAAAAGTCTGCCTTTAAACTTTTAATTTCTTAATTATACTGCACCTTCAATTATCATCAACTTTAGTAACAGTTTAAGACCAGTTTTCTGAAGAAGATCCGTGGAGTCGGGTCGAAAGTTCAAAATTTCGCCCAACTTCCATCTAAACTAGTAACATCATAACATGGTTACTCCAATTTTTACCACCTGGATCAGAACTAAATGCTGTATCTTATATAGACACCACCAAATCAACTTATAATGTACATGCATATGTCTCTGGTACTATGGGTATATATACTCCATATGATTATACATGTACTGTATATTTGATTTTATTTCAAACTACATGTACACATATGATATACAATGTACATGTAGTTTGAAATAAAATCAAACACCTGATTGCGGAAAATTGTAACATTTCTTCCATAAAACGGAAGGCCAGTGTCATATGGCCGAAAGCTTAGGAAGAGCTACCAATACCCAGCCTCAGCTATGGTGGTAAAACTCCATGTACATCACGACACTACAGACCCAAAGACAACATCTACCAAAGTATTAAAGTTAATTTTCAGACAGCAATATCAAGTTCAAGACAAAACTCATCCCACCCAGTGCAGTAAGGGGGTGGGAGGCAGGCAGATCATGGTAACCTTTGCTCACATCAAACGGATGTTATTCCAGCCCTGGGTTATCAGTTGTGACTTTGGCCTGATTAACCAGTCTATACAGACTCCCAGGGCATCCAGAATAACACCATATAACATGGGGCAGTCTCTCTTCAGGGGACAGGTTGCAGAAGAAAACTTAAGTCCAAAAATCTAATCTTAAACAATAGAAAATGTAAATGTTTGGTAATTAAGGCGACTAGTGAATTTAGGTTCATCTATAATTTTTAGGAAGCTTTTTTTTTCCAGAAATTGATTATTGAACTTTTAGTTTGATAATCAACTGAAGAATTTTTCAGAATCCAAACCCAGGATTCTATCCAGGGTGGTGGAGGGAGTCGTCAGCCTGTACTCAGTAACTCCCAGGAAAAACTACGGGATTCATACAGCGCCAGAGGAGGAAGGGGGGGGGGGAGGAGGAGGGGGGGGGGAGCTTTAGGCAAATAACTTTCGGTCCATACAATGCATTGTGCCAGTAAACATACGATATTCCATGGTAAAGGAAATTTCAACACCCATTTTGTGCCTGGATAACCTTCATTCCACCCCACCCTTCACCCACAAAAATGGGGGAAAATCTTCTAAACTTCTATCTCCTTTGGGTGTATATATAATATTATTGCCATTCAATACACATTTCCACTTTCTAGGTAAAAATACATGTAACTTCATAGGGGTTGGCTTCCAATCGGACCTAAAACATTTTAGTAACTAACATGAAATTTGAGACCAACAACATCTCATACATAATATTAGTAATTGTTTTGAATTTGACAGAATTGTTAATTATTAATGTTAATTGTAAGTAAACTTGTGTTGATTCACAAGGGGGGGGAGGAGGAGGATGGCTGCATTTAGCATGTTTTAAGCCATATACTCATAATAATCATCATCTAGCTAACGGTACTCACATGGAGCAATCCACATAGACTCATCAATCATGCATGCCTATAGCTCATTGAGCATAATAAGCATGTGATCATGTTCATGGTTCACTGAGCAATAAGCATGTGATGGCTATGCTTCGCTGCTTCTGGGATCTGTAATGCCAGGAAATCCTGGATCTCTCTGTTCCTGGATCAGTTTCACGGAGACAATCCGGATGTTCATTTCCCTCTCCTCTCACCTTTCTAACCCCAATTTCCCCCCCTGCCAGCAAACCAAACCACAGAAAGAAAACCACTGAGCCTTCAATTACCAGCTCTCAGCTGCAGGCACTTATGTGGCTTTCATACCTTTTGACAAGTTTCAGCTATTTTTTTTCTGCCAGATAATATTTTCCTAGCTGTGGATTAGAAATAACATGTATCTTTCAACAACAACAATTACCTATTCAACAAAAAATAATAAGAGTATAATCTTTTTTCCAGTAATCTGTCATTCATATAGTCATAGATAACACATTTTCCCTTGTCCTCTTTTCATCGCGGTTGCTTTTTTAAAATTATTTTTCTTTTAGTTGAGGCCCTAAACAATTTTACTAGAATGTATATAACATATATACACTATACAAAAAAAAAGTTAAGGATATTTGTCAATATCTGGACTTAAATACTAAACTTAAGGCCAATTCACGAAACTGCACAAAAAAATAAAAATAAAAAAATTCAAAATATCCTCAACTTTTTTGTAGCATATCTATCATAGCCAACTCCCTGTATATTTTGCTGTATCGGACATTTGGAAGGAAAAGCAGACACTGAGCTACAAAGCCTTGAAAAACATACAAAAGAGAGATGATCAGACTTTTATAAAACTATTTTAGGCACCTGGACACCTGACTGTACATGTAATTTCCATTGAATGCTGACTGCTTTACAACTTCTCAGTCTCCAATCCTCCCCTTCAGATCATAAATATTCAGTGTTTTATTACTTAGTGCCAGACTCCTGGACCAGACAAATTGTCTTTACAGTAAACATTGAGACCCTGGATGTTTAACCTGACCAAGTACACACGCCATATTCTGTTACTATACTTAAATAGGAGCCTTGATAAGGTATCAATCAGAGATATATAAACAACATATACAGTGGAAACTCTCTTAGTAGTGAGACCGTGACCTTCTACCAAAGCCTAATACAGTAGTACTGTCCCCAGATCTAGGATCCTGTCACCTAAGACAAGATAGTTTAGTTTATTTTGGAACATTTGGCAGTTTCACAATATATCAATGCAGAAATAACGTCATAGATTATAGATAGTTTATTTTGGAACATTTGGCAGTTTCACAATACATGTACATGTATATCAATACAGGAATACCATCATGTTCCTGGTTGATAATGAAGCCATTGAAGGCTGTAACATTGTAAAGCAATGTATCATCAACCACAGTGGTTGCTATAGTACACAGCACAACTATACATAAATTTATCACATATTACTGTATAACATGTTTTGCAGGTTTAAATGATAATTGCACATGTAACAGTATACCAAATAAACAAATACTAATTTACCATATCTCAATCCTGAGTCAGTCTTACCTTTTCCTATACCAAATGGACCTTCAGGAGTGGAAAACTTATTTCTTTCTGTTCTCAACCAAGACAACTTAGATATGAACCCCATAACAGCTTTCCAATGAAGGAAATAGCAAACCCCTTACTCCATCCTCTAGACATCTCAAACTCAGGTTCCTGATTGGTTAAAACTCCCTAGCGACAGGGATGGGACCCCTAGCAACGTTTCCTGGGAGACTTCCTAGTAATCCTATCCCTGGGACCACCTCCATTTGATAACAATTAGCAGGGGCTCAAGTCATGGCATGCATGTCGTGTATGTGTGTGTCTGGCAGGCAGACAGAGCTAAGGAAGCCATAAAATTTCTCTTCCCGCATTCTCACACACCTATCCTAGAGCTACACCAGGTTTTTGTCCCTTCCGGGTGGGGAAGTAGACTCCTGGGGGCCTAGAGAACCAAGGCCATTGTGATGTGGTGGTCTGGATTAGAGGGTGAGAGTGCCCCAGAGACAGGTCACTGAGTGATGAAGGCCTTAAAATATGACCTTGTGGAAGTAGATGAAAGGAAATGACCACAGGGAAAAAGAGGGAAGAGAATGAGAAACAATGGAAAAGAATGGAACAGACATAGACTGCTGTACTAAGGCAACCACAGAGACTGCTGTAAGGCAACCAGTGGTACTTTATAGCTGACAAATCCCATATATATACCTGGAAGCAGCAGACACATTCTGAACACTTGTGTGCCTGCATGTACATGTATATCCTCTATGGTCAGAAAGAATAAGTTATAGAGCTGTTTTTCTTGAAATTACTGAAGTATTAGGGTTGGGCTTGAGCCAGATTCTGGCCAATCACTTTAATATAGTAGTAGTAGTAGTAGTAGTAGTAGTAGTAGTAGTAGTAGTAGTAGTAGTAGTTTATTTTTGGACATTAATTTAATATAGCCAAGTCTAAACTTTAAATAAACTTAGTTTTTTTGAGAACCCCAGTGCTAGCCCTGGTTTAGAACCCCATGCCCCCTGGTTTCCACAGTTTAGCTGCGAGAGGTGCCGAGTAGTGTCCATATAAAAAGCCCAGTATTAACTGGGAGATGGGAACAAACACCTTGTTTCTATCAATGCCGAAGACCATTAGTGTTTAGTTCTTCCAGACCCCAGTCAATTGTCGGACAAGGTCTGCTTGCACCAACAGCTTTGGAGAAAAAGAATAAGGTTCTGAAAGACCAAGGGTGATGTTATAGACACTCTCTCTCTCTCTCCAGTAGCAGACAGGTACATTTCGTAACTGAAGCAGAAATGCCAAGCTTGCATGACCACACAGAAACTCCTTGTTTCTGGCACTGCAGACCAACCCTGAACCAATGATTTCCAGAGGCGCATTGCACAGAGCAGAAATCTGACCAGGGCTAGGCTCCTGGATGCACATGGCTAGAACAACCCAAAGTCAAGAAAAAAAAATTAAGTTCACCTACCTGGGCCCTTGAAAAATTTCTTTTCCTATACTACCAGTAGTCAGATGAAAAATCAATATTTTTGTTTTTTCTAGGAACCATTTACATGTATTTTTACCCCAGAAGCCCAAAAGTTCTAAGCTAGGGCCTCATTCTCTTCCTGGCTGGCTGGTGATATCAGACCTACCCGATACACATACTTGGGTCACTGCAATTTAAGACCACTCTAAGTATTATTACAGATTTTCTTTCATCAATGGTATCACTTCTATACTTTCAACATAAGTATACTTTTATTTTAAGATAACCTTCAATGTAAGACCATCTTTTTATGGCTACACAGGGGTTTAAATAAATAGATAGTTTAATCACACTTTCATGATAATAATCTCTGCAACATCTTTTAAATACTAAAATTTACATAGACAATTATATGAAAGTGTCGGCGATCCAGATAGCAAGGAAGCTAACTTAAGCTGGATGCCTTACAAATATTTGAAAATAATAAATAAAAAATTACATCGAAATGCTTGGTTTGTGCAATGGTGGCACAAATTTAACGTATACTATACTATTTATTAAAGAGAAATCTGTGCAACATAATTATTTGAAGTTGTGTTGGAAGAATTAAGTCTCAATATTTGGATATGTAGTAAATAAATTTTAACAAGTTGGTCACCTTTAATATAAGACCACCTTTTATGATGTGACTGGTGGTCTTACTATCACCACCTTCAATGTAAGACCACCTTTTTAAGGCTTGATCAGTGGTCCTAAAATGCAAGACTCATTGTAGTACACTACTAAATCTGCCACAAATCTTTAATACCAGCTAGATATAAGTGCCAATACTTGGGGTGGATGAGTTGCTTGCAATAAAACAAGGGAGGCCACCAAAGATAGCTTTACCATAAACAAATTGCTGCAGGTAATAAAACATTAATTTGGTGGCTGCTTTACAGGACCTGGAGATTAATTTGCTAACCTTGACCTATGGGACACTCAGAGATCAGCAAACCACATAAATTTGCTTATAGGGAAATTTATGATAGTCAACCAAAGGGTCCAAATTACTGTCTGGTATCAGAGTGCGAGAGATGTCAGACACAAAACCCACATACAACGGAAGTACATGCAACAATCAGGGCTAGAATTCCAGAAAAATTACTAAATAAGTCATTATTAAGTAATTACTTCATTTATTTATTTGAAATTAAAACCTTTGATTAATCGTATTCCATGAGTTAGATAACTTAGATTATATATGTGGCTCTCCCAACCAGCAGTATAAACCACTAGTAACAACAACCCCCCTTGAACACCTGAGCTTCACATAGCATTAATAAAAGCTCAAAACATTTGAATATAACTGAAAATGTTACCAAAGACCACCTGTCTTGAGGGACCACATACATGTATTATGACCAACAGGATATTACAGTCCTTGAAGACAGGTTTCACTGTATTTGATTCCCTATTCCGATGCCTGGTAATGAAATCATTCCTCCAGGTCAGTCAGGATAACAAATGTCTTTCCCTCCTGTGTTATGTAGCACACCTGGGCGGCATATTGATTTTCCGGCTATCCCAGGTAAATTCCACCTATGCCCTACCTTCATATAAAGCAGTTACTGGCAGTTGCCTGCCCCTGAACCAATATCCTAGCAAACTTGACAGAGCATCATCATGGCTATATAGTAGTGACCCGCCCATTGGATCATGAAAATATGGGTCTTATATAGGGCTCCGCATGGGGAAAAAAGGAAGTGCGACACTGCCACTTTAAAAGTTGTAGAAATCCAACGTGGGCTTTTATAAAAACTGTAGAAAGTGATGTCAAGGTCTTTAAAGTGACATGGCGACATAGGGATATATTCTTAAAAGGTTATTGTGAGGGCTTACCTCATGTACCTGCTTGCTGCTAATACAGGTAGCTTTTTCTTAGTGTCTGCTGGTTCCAGGCAGCTGTTTCCAATATTACTGGGACAGTAGTCTTTCTATAAATTTACAACACTTTATTTTAAGACCACCCTTGATTATAAGACAAGTCGATTTGGTCCCAAAGTACTGAATTTTGTGAACTAATTTTAAGACCACCTGCAATATAAGACCACATTTTCATGGTCCCATGGGTGGTCTTAAAATAGAGGGACGACTGTATGTGTAAATGTGTTTGGCTTTCTATGTGTTGCCCTCAAGAATCAGTTCTAGAATGGACATTGGCTACAAAGTGTAAAGACATAATTTATGACCATGCACATATTGTAGTAGAAAGAAGACTGAAGTGAACTGCAAACCTGGTCTGACTTCTTCAAAATGGATAAAAAGCTGACACCTGCAAACTACCTGTAAATGGAGAAATTACTGTTTAATTAGAGACCAGTACCTGGGATTTCCACTTCACAAGAGCATCATCAATGGGACTTTAACAGTCCACTGGCCTGGGCTTGCAGTACAGCTTCCACCTGAAATTCCTCAGCTAACTTCCCTAGTAAGTGGAACCTGGGAGTGTGACATTGGTTTGCCAATCTGTCTCTTGATAGAATTGACACTGGGACCACACCTACCTGCCTAAATGCCCTTGGGACTTGTGCTTTTTAAGATTCCGACACTAAGTTTGATACATTGGTTGCTGACCTTATCTGCAATCTGTGGGCAGCAGAGCCACACAGAGAGTGCAATGGTTTAGCTAGAGATGTACCTCATGCAATAAAAACACAAATCTGACTTGATGTCCAATGAATATCCTGCAAGTCACCTGTTATTCAGGAACTTTCTCCAGTGTCACTGACTTTAAAAAGTCCCATATAATGCCCGGCATGCGCCCTGTAATTATACCATAAGGCTCCCAGTCATCCATATACAGTGTTATTTTAGGCTTCCTGTCATGTTTTGTCCTTGAAAGCGAAATGGGAGATGGTGACCAGAAAATCACTGACAATGCATGGTCACAATTTATTCAATCCCACTGTCACATGTACATTCTGTATACTACCAGGTACATTGCATTGTGGCTGTTGGTGTGCTCTGAAGCATAAAAATAAACCATGTACCTGCAATTAATACATCCATCCTATTGTCCCTAACCAAACAATGCTATGACCACAGCTACAGAAGCTGTTTGGATAAGAAAGTCTGATTTCAAAGCTTGCAGTAATGGGAACACAATTAATCTGTATGGTAATTACGGGGAGGGGGGTGTTGCATTGTTGTAACAGCCGCAGTACGGCCTTGGGATGATTGACAATCAATACTGACTGATGGAAACTGACACTGATCCTATAGTACCAGTAATATTCTAAATCTTCTTATCTACATATGAATAGGATGCAACGAATGTTGATCCCAGTCCCAAGTTTTCAGACTCTTATGTAGGGTTAAAAATAATCTGGATATATATATATATGAGAGATAAACAGATTATATATAAAGCAGACTTTTCCTTCACGATACCGGTAGTAGGCAAATTTCTCCTTCCCTGTTGCCTTGGGCATCAAATAGTGGAAACTAAAATTGGTCTGATTACTTTATTTACTGCGTGGTTAAGTTGTAAATAAGTAACAGATTATAAGTTCATTTTGGTTTTGTAATTCAGCTTTCACTCATTCTATTGGCCATTTTCATTAAAATTAAAATTTTCTCTAAGAAGGAATTGCATGTAATTATTAATGTATTAGCTCATTTTACTCAGACATAATCATCTGGACAGAATTTCTGCCCAAATAACTTTTATGTTTTGCCAATTATATAATTCTGTACAGTATATACAGATTCTTCTAGATTTCTTCAAGTCTCCTCTAATTTTATACCAATTAAAGTTTGAACTTACCTAAATCAAAATTATGTACATGTACATACAAAATAATATCTTACCTTTGCATAATCCAAGGCTGTATTATCCAATGGGCAACTGTACACACCATCGCTGCAAATAAAAAGTCAGTGGATTAATCATAAAAGTTTCTCTAGCGATTGCATATTACCACACATACAACATATTACATGCGCTCTTCTCTTGTCACTGTCCTAATGGTGAAATAAGGAATGCTGTAGAACAAAGGAGTGGTTCAACAGCAAAGGTTTCCCTTGTCAACCCTGGACTGCCCCATTGGCCGAGACTAGATAAACACTTAGACTGATATCAGCCACTTGACCAGTCCCTCCCCCCTATCCCAATAACCATTTTCCAGAAAATCTTAAGTCCAGATCGAGACAGACCCAACTTAAGTTCAGTCACCTTGGCCACCATTATGTCTTACATGTCTTTATTGATCAAGCTCACATAAATTACCTTAGTCACATAAATTACCTTAGTCAAAAACTAACCAAAATTTTATGTGCTTTCAAACTGATAAAAAACTTAATTCCAAAACAATATAGATATCAACTCTATTATGCATATCACTA
>JAAUYG010039045.1_pt1 | contig 23063 bp, 18 predicted proteins | sample 7278091 | NCBI WGS metagenome assembly JAAUYG01 (sample SAMN14350201, study PRJNA611818) | marine sediment metagenome | isolation source: surface marine sediment (0.6m) | place: French Polynesia: Moorea | collected 2018-08 | reverse complement strand
GGCCTGCCGGGCGTCACCGCTCTTGCCCTGCTGCCCAAGCGCCGCGGCGAGGACCAGATGGCCCCAGTCGTCGGTCTTGTTGATCTCCACCGATTGCCTCAACACCCGCTCCGCCCCCGACAGATCGTCCGCAAGGTAACGCGCCATGCCTTCCCAGAACAGATAGTCGCCGAGATTCAGGGGGTCGGATCCCGCGGCGCGCTCGACATAGCGCAAGGCCTCCTCGGGATTGCCGGTGTAGATCAGCATCATGCCCATGGTCAGCCGACCGAGCGGATCGTTGGGCCCGAGACGCAGGGCGTTCTCGGCAGCCTGCAAGGCCGCGGCGAAATCCCCTTCCCAGGCCAGCATGCGCGCCTGGACCTGATAGGTCAGCGGCAAGGGATCCAGAAGCGAATCCTCGAGATGCCGCCACGCCAGCTCCAGGCTTTGCTGCGAATCCAGGCCAAGCCGCGACGACCAGTCCTCGTCGAATCCGGCCCAGAAGATCGCCGCCAAGTAGGCGTGCGCGGCCGTGAAGCCCGGGTCGGCCTGCAGAATCTGCTCGAGCAGGCGCCTAGCGGTCGCCAACTGGCCCGGATCGTCCCGGAAATAGGCCTCCCGCGCCTCGTAGAAGACGTCGGTTACGGCAAAATCGGGCGGTGTCCGCTGCACCGGCGGCTCGACCTGGGCAATGTTGATCTTCAGCGCCTCCAGCACCTTGGTCGCCATCTGGTTCTGGAACTGGAAGAGCTCGGCCGTGTTGCCGTCGAAGCGCGAGGCCCAGACCTGGCGCTCCGAGCGGGCGTCGATCAGGGAGACGTTGACCCGGATGTTGTCCGCGACCCGCAGCACCGTCCCGTCGACCACGTACTTGACGCCCAGCAGGTCGGCGACCTCCTGCAAGTCCACTGGCCGCCCCTCGTAGCGGAAGGAAGAGCTGCGGGCGACGACGGAGGCCGCCTCGACGCCGGAGAGATCGATGATCAGATCGGTCGCGATGCCGCGGGCGATGTGGTCCTGCGCCGGATCCCTGTTGAGATTCTCGAAGGGCAGCACGGCGATTGCGTTTTCCTGCGGCGCCCCGCCGGTAGCCCAGAAACGGACGAGGTCGCCGGACTGCGACGCCAGGACCAGAGCCCCGACCAGCAGCAGAGCGACCGAAGCGAAGACCAGATTCGGTGCGACGAACATGCGACGCCAGCGCTGGCGGGCGCGAACCCGGAAGTAGGCTTCCGAGGTGCTGCGCAGACCGATGTCCCTGGCCCGAACCCGGTAGACGCGAACCGGCTCGGCGAGGTTCTTGAGCCGGCGCTCGCCGTAGTCCTCGTAGGCCAGCGGGACCTTGTGATGCACCTCCAGATAAGCCGATTCCGAGATCGCCAGACCACCGGGCTCGCACAGGCCTTCCAGCCGGGCAGCGATGTTCACGCTTTCCCCGGCGGCGTCGTCCTCTTCCAGGATGACGTCCCCGAAGCTGATGCCGATTCGCATGTGGACGGCTTCGTTCTCGGGCAGCTCCCGGTTCTTGGCCGCCAGGGCGCTCTGGATCCGGCAGGCGCATTCCACGGCGTCGACGACGCTGTCGAAGAGCGCCAGCAGTCGATCGCCCGCCGACCAGCGGGTCCAGGCGCGAAAGCCCTCGAGCTGCGGCTGGATCACGTCGCGCTTCAGGACCGCGATCCGGTCGAGCGTGCCGAGATCGTCCTTCTCGATTAACCGGCTGTAGCCGACCAGATCCCCAATGATGGTCGCCTTCAGCTGCCGCACCGGCGCTTGATCGATCGTTGCCGTCGTCGGCTGCCTATGGCCCGGCGTCTGAGCCAAAGCAGATCCCCCCATGAGTTGACGGTGTCCTTTGTAGTCCTGGGTTCCTGCGCTGCACACCAATCATCGCAAAAGCCCGCCCTCCCCGCGCGAGGGCGACACCGGCCCGGCCTCTATCCGGACCGGGACGAAATGACGCAGGACCAATAAAACGGTCTGCTTCGACAAGGTGCTCCCAGAGCTGCTGTCAGGCCCGGGCCAATACCCGGATGCTGCGTTTAAGCGCAAGCACTCTAACGCTTTCTGCGGGAAGAGTCTCCCTTCTGAGTGCTGCCGGACGCTAGGGAATCCGGCCCAGGAATGTCAAGCTTCCTAGGTTCGATTTCCTATGCCAAGGCCAGAGCCCTGAATAGCCTGCCAGACCCGCTCCGGCGTGGCCGGCATGTCCAGGTGGCGGATCCCATAGGGCCGGAGCGCGGAAACCACTGCATTGATGACGGCAGGCAGGGCGCCGATGCAACCAGCCTCGCCGCAGCCCTTCAACCCGAGGGGATTGGTCTTGGTCGGCACCGGCTCGAAGACGACCTCGATGTCCGGCAGGTCGTCGGCCCGGGGCAGGCAGTAGTCCATGAAGGATCCGGAAAGCAGCTGCCCGCTTTCGCGGTCGAAGACCGTCTGCTCCAGCAGCGCCTGCCCGACCCCCTGGGCCACGCCGCCGTGGACCTGGCCGGCGGTGATCATGGGGTTGAGCAGGGTGCCGAAATCGTCGACCACGTGGTAGGCGACCAGGCGCACACTGCCGGTCTCGGGGTCGACCTCGACCTCGGCGACGTGGGCGCCGTTGGGAAAGGTGTTGGCCTCGCGCTCGTAGCCGCCGACCGCGTCCAGGCCTGGCTCCATGCCCGCTGGCAGGCGCGCCGGATCCCGGGCGATCCGGGCCAGCTCGGGCAGGCTGATCTTGAGGTCGGTGCCGACCACCCGGCAGCCGCCCTCGGCCAGCTCGATGTCGGCCGGCGCGGCCTCGAGGAGATGGCCGGCCAGGCGCTTGGCCTTCTCCTCGATGATATCGGCGGCGGCGAGCAGGGCGCTGCCGCCGAGCTGCATCGAGCGCGAGCCGCCGTGGCCGCCGCCGACCGCGATCTCGCCGGTGTCGCCCTGGAGGAAGCGGATGCTCTCGAAGTCCAGGCCAAGACGCTGGTGCAGGATCTGGGCGTAGGTGGTCTCGTGCCCCTGGCCGTTGGACATGGTGCCGGCCAGCACGGTGACGCCGCCGTCCTCCTCGAAGCGGACCTCGGTCTTCTCGCTGGGCTGGCCCAGGGTCGCCTCGAAGTAGCAGGCGAAACCGCGCCCCCGCAGGCGGCCCCTGCCCTCCGACTCCCGCCGCCGCGCCGCGAAGCCCGCCTGGTCCGAAGTCGCCAGGAGCCGGTCCAGGATCCGCTCGAACTCGCCGCAGTCGAGGACGCTGCCGACGCCCGTGGTGTAGGGCATGGCCTCCGGCTTGATGAAGTTCCGGCGGCGCAGCTCCAGCGGATCGGCGCCGAGCTCGAGGGCGGCGAGCTCGACCAGGCGCTCGATGGCGTAGGAGGCCTCGGGCCGGCCGGCGCCGCGGTAGGCATCGACCGGCACGGTGTTGGTGAAGACCCCTTTGACCCGGTAGTGGATCGCCGGAATGTCGTAGACGCCGCCGAGCACGACTGCCACGGGATTGGTCGGGATCATGGCCCCGAAGGTCGAGACGTAGGCGCCGAGGTTGGCGGTGGAGGCGACGCGCAGGGCCAGGAAGCGGCCGTCGGCGGCCAAGGCCAGCTCGGCCCGCATCACGTGGTCACGGCCCTGGGTGTCGCTGACGAAGCCCTCGGTCCGTTCGGCGATCCATTTCACCGGCCGGCCCAGCCGCCGGGCGGCCCAGAGCACCAGGGCCATCTCCGGATAGACGAAGTTCTTGGTGCCGAAGCCGCCGCCGACGTCCGGCGAGATCACGCGCAGCTTGTCCGGCGTGGTCTTCAGGACGCTGGTCGCGACCATCCGCGAGATGCCGTGGACCGCCTGACCCGCGTTGTAGAGCGTGTATCTCTGGCCCTCCGGATCCCAGAGGCCGATGCAGCCGCGCGGCTCGATCGGATTGACGATCACCCGGCTGTTGACGTGATCCAGGGTGACGATGCGGTCGGCCGCGGCGAAGGCGGCCTCGGTCGCCGCCTGGTCGCCCTTCTCCCAGTCCATGCAGAGGTTGTTCGGCGCCTCCGGATAGATCTGCGGCGCCTCCGGCGCGAGAGCCTCTTCGGTCGCGACGACCGGCGGCAGCTCGGCGTAGTCCACGACGATCTGCTCCACGGCGTCGCGCGCCGCCTCCAGGCTCTCCGCCACGACCAGGGCCACGGGCTCGCCGACGAAGCGGACCCGTTCCTGCGCCAGGGCGGGGCGCGAGGGCACGTGGTTGGAGCTGCCGTCGCGGTTGGTGACCAAGGCACCGGGCGGGATATCACCCAGAGCGTCGGCCGCGACCTCGGCCCCGGTCAGGACCGCGACGACACCCGGTAGGGCGGCCGCTGCCGCGGTCTCGATGCCGCGGACTTCGGCGTGCGCGTAGGGCGAGCGCAGAACCCGGGCCTGGAGCTGGCCCTCGAGGACGATGTCGTCGAGATAGCGGCCCTGGCCGGTCAGAAAGCGCTGGTCCTCGACGCGCCTGACGGATTGTCCGATGCCGAACCGCGTTGCAGCCACCTCGCCCCCCGATATCCTTTCGCCCTCGCCTCTGCGCGGAGCCGAGCGGCCATAGCACGACGGCTCGGCGTTAAGCAACGCCCGAGCGCGCGAGCCGGGCGATCAGCCGTTGAAGTGGCCCCAGATCGTCCAAGCGCCGACCGCCACGAAGCCGAGGCCCGCGACCAGCTTCAGCGGCAGCATGGTCAGGAAGCGCTCCGCCGTGGCGCCGAGAACGACGGCGATCGCGGTTGCCGCCAAGAGCGCCCCCGCGGCAGCCAGAAACACCAGGACCGGGGGATTCTGACGATCGGCGGCGAAGAGGAGGGTCGCGATCTGCGTCTTGTCACCCAGCTCGGCAAGAAACACGGTCACGAAGACCGCCAGGATCTGGCTCATGTCATCCTCCATGGAGAGCCGGAAGCAAAACCCGCAGCAAGCCGGCCCGCCGGCTCTCCTCGATCGGCGCGAGCCTTCCGCAACGTCGGGCCAATCCAGCGGAGCAGGCCCGGCAAGGCAAGCGAAGACTCGCCCGCCAAGGGTGCGGGACGCTGGCGGTCGCCTACCGCAGGTTTGACTTCGGCGCCGATTTTTCGGTCAATGTCGCCGGAGTCGGCCTCACAGCAATCGGAAGACCATGAAGCAGCTTTTCGCCGCCCTCGCCTGCCTTCTCCTCTTCGCCTGCGAAACCATCTCGTCGGACATCACACAGGACGAGCTGGCGCGCTACAAGGCCGAGGTGCGCTTCGAGGGCAAGACGCTCAAGATCACTCTGGACAACCCTCCCGGCGAGCGGGTGACGAAGATGGTCTACGCGGTCCGCCACGGTGAGCTCTACATCGGCGCCCAGCGCGGCACCGGCGAAGGCGGGGTCGTGGACTACACCTTCGACCTTTCGGAGGAAGGGACGCTGCCCGACGACCTTCGCGGACGCGTCTTCTGGATCGACCCGGACAAGACGGCCAAGCCGCTCGACCCGAAGTACCTGAAGTGATCCTTGGCAAGTAAGCTCGACCGCCGATCCCGCCCGGCAGGCGCGATCCGGGCCCGGGCAATGCCCGTCGGCCGGCCGGGGAAGGCGCGGCCGTGACGCCCCGCATCCTCTGGCGCTGGTTCGACGCGACCGTCCTCGACCTGGGGCGGCAGCTGCGCTGGTCCTACCTGCCGCCCCTGCTGGTCTATCTCGCCGCCGGGGTCTCCGGGCTGACCGCCATCGTCGGCACCTTCTTCATCAAGGAGTACCTCGGCCTTTCGGCGGCCTTCCTGGCCGGGCTGGCGTTCTGGGCCGGGATCCCCTGGGCGCTGAAGATGCCGCTCGGCCACCTGGTGGACCTGCTGTGGCGCTGGAAGGCCCTGCTGGTCTACCTGGGCGCGGCCCTGATCGCGCTCTCGATCGGCATCATGTACGGCCTGATCGCCCACACCGGCTGGATGACCGGGTTCATGGCGATCGAGGCCTGGTACGTGACCGCGGCGCTGCTGGCACCGACCGGCTACGTGGTCCAGGACGTGGTCGCCGACGCCATGACCGTAGAGGCGGTCCCGACCGCCGACGCCGAGGGCCGCCCCTATCCCGAGGCCGAGGTCAAGGCCATGCACACCACCATGCAGACCCTCGGCCGCTTTGCGATCATCAGCGGCCTGGCCGCCGTCTCGGCGCTCAACATCTTCATGTTTTCCGGGGTCGAGGCCATGTCGGAGGCCCAGAAGGCCACGGTCTACGCCAGGATCTACCTGCTGGCGCTGGGCATTCCGGTGGTCTCGGTCGCCGGCGTCCTGCTCGGCCAGCTCACCCTCCGACTGCGGGCCCGGCGCATGCGCCGCCAGGGCGTCGACGAGTTCCGGATCCAGCGGCTTCTGTTCCAGCCCGCCGGCGAAACCCGGCCCAACTGGTGGATCCTCGGCGGCAGCCTCGCCTTCGCTGTCTTTACCCTGGGCATCGGCCTGGGCCAGGTGCCCTTCGCCCAGGAGATCGTCTTCGCCGGCTCGATGGCGATCGTGATCTTCCTGATGAACCGGCTGATCCTGGAACTGGACGCCGGGGTCAGAAAGGCACTGGTCGGCACCGCGATCATCATCTTCGTGTTCCGCGCCGTGCCCCTGCCGGGGCCCGGCGCGACCTGGTTCGAGATCGACGTCCTCGGCTTCGATCAGCAGTTCCTTTCCGTGCTCGCGCTGATCACCTCGGGCCTGGCCCTGGTCGGCATGGTGGTCCTGCGGCCGCTGATGGCACGGCGCTCCATCGCCTATGTCGTGGCGCTGCTGACCTTGGCCGCCGGCGTGCTGTCGCTGCCCAACATCGGCCTTTACTACGGCCTGCACGAATGGACCGCCAGCTGGACCGCCGGCGTCGTCGACGCGCGCTTCATCGCGATCCTGGACACCGCGATCGAGTCGCCCCTCGTTCAGATCTCGATGATTCCCATGCTGGCCTGGATCGCCAAGAACGCGCCGCCGCACCTGAAGGCCACCTTCTTCGCGGTCATGGCCTCCTTCACCAACCTAGCGCTCTCGGCCGCCAGCCTCGGCACCAAGTACATGAACGAGGTCTACGTGGTGACGCGAGAGGTCGTCGACCGGGCCAGCGGCGCGATCGAGGTCGCCGCCGACTACGGCGAGCTCGGCTGGCTGCTGATCACCGTGGCCCTGATCACGGTCCTGGCGCCGCTGCTGGCCATCGCCATCGTCCAGCTCTCTCCCTTCAAGACCCGGCAGTAGGGCGACGCAGCCGCCGGCGAACTGCAGGAACTGTGACGGCCGTCACTTTCCGGACCGCCATAGAGCGCCATATCTCTAAGCGAGACAGCGAGGCGGAGACCACAATGCGAGCGACGGCTTTCCGCTTCCCTCTCATCGAACCTCCCGCCAAACCGTGCCAAGACTCGGCCGGCCTCCTCAGAGGCCGGCCGCCCTTCTTGGGCTGCCGGGATGGAGCTTGAGAGGTCCTCGTTCGGGAGCCGGTGGAAATCCGCCTGTGCGATTTGCCACATATCTCTCGGACGAAGGGGCTTAAGTCAAAGGATGGAGCCGGTTGCGAGCCGGATCGGACTTGAGTGCGCGCCGGCCGACGGCCGCCCAACGGAGACGAAGATGCATATCCAGAATCGATCGACCCTTGGACGCCTCGCCCTGACCTTCGCGATGATCGCCTTCCTGGTCGGCCTTGCCGCCATGGACGCCGGGGCGGAACAGCGGCGGGTCATCATCAACGGTCAGGCCCTGACGGCGAAGCAGCTGGTGATGCTCGACGACCTCGCCGGCGGGCCGGTGCCCAACGGCAGCTATTGGATCGATCCCTACTCCGCGACCTGGGGCTTCGCCGGCGACCCGACTCCGCAGGGCCATATCGGCAAGGGCCGGGCCGACGAGGGACAAGACGTCTCCGGCCAGGGCGGCTCCCACCTCTACATCGGCACCTTCACGCCCTATCGGCGCGACACCCACTGCATCCTGATCAGCTCGACGGCGGGCGAGTCCTGCTGACCCTGCCTGGCGCGAGGCGAGATCACGCCTCGTCGTAGTCCAGCACGACCGTCCCGGTCAGCGGGTGCGACTGGCAGGTGAGCACGAAGCCGGCCGCGACTTCGGCCTCCTCCAGCGCGTAGTTGACCGTCATGTCGACCTTGCCCTCGGCGACCTTGGCCCGGCAGGTCGAGCAGACCCCGCCCTTGCAGGAGAACGGCAGGTCGAGGCCTTCCTTCAGCGCGGCATCCAGCAGGCTCTCACCGTCGTAAGGCAGCTTGAAGCGGGTGCGCACGCCGTCGAGGATCACGGTGATATCGGCCGCGTCACCGCTGCCTTCGACCTTTCCATGCTCGACCGGGCGCAGCGCCGGCGCCAGCTGGACGTCGGTCGTGAAGAGCTCGAAATGGATCCTGTCCTCGGACAGGCCCAAGGCCTTCAGCTTGCCGCTGACCGCCTCGATCATGGTCCCCGGACCGCAGACGAAGGCCTCGTCGATGGCCTCGACCGGACAGAAAGCGGCGACCAGCGCCTCGGCCTTCTCGGCATCGAGGCGGCCGTTGAAGAGCTCGACATCCTGCTTCTCGCGGCTCAGCACGTGATAGAGCGAGAAGCGCCCGAGGTAGCGGTCCTTCAGGTCCTCCAGGGCCTCGCGGAAGATGATCGAGGCGACGCTGCGGTTGCCGTAGAACAGCAGGAAGCGGCTCTCGGGCTCGCGCGCCAGGGTGGTCTTGATGATCGAGATGATCGGCGTGATGCCGCTGCCCGCGGCGAAGGCGACGTAGGTCTTGGCCTGCGCCGGATCCAGGGGCGTATGGAAGGACCCGGTCGGGGTCATGACCTCGAGGCTGTCGCCGGCCTTCAAGGAGTCGTTGGCGAAGCTCGAGAAGCGCCCGCCCTCGACCTTCTTGATCGCGATCCCGAGCCGGCCCTCGTCGACGCCGCTGCAGATGGAGTAGTTGCGCCGGACGTCCTCGCCGCCGATGTCGCGGCGCAGGGTCAGGTGCTGGCCTTGGACATAGGCGTAGTCCTCGGCCAGCTCGGCCGGCAGCTCGAAGGTGACGACGACCGCGTCCTCGGTCTCGCGGGCAACCTCGGCGATCTTCAGGGCGTGAAAACGGGCCATTACAGACTCCTCCTCCCCCTTGAAGGGGGAGGAAACAGGAGGGGGTGGTGGCCGACAGGCCGCAAGAGCGGCCGAAACGAATGAACCCTTGGGCCGGCTTTACCCCCCACCCTGCCCTCCCCCTCAAGGGGGGAGGGTTCGATCTTTGCGACTTCCACGTCAGAGTCTCCGGATCTGCAACTGCGCTCAGATGCACTTGAAATAGTCGAAGGGCTCCAGGCAGGCGCGGCAGCGGTAGTGCGCCTTGCAGGCGGTCGAGCCGAACTGGCTGACGCACTCGGTGTCCCGCGCGCCGCAGTGCGGGCAGGCCACGACGGGATCCGCGCCGAAGAGCGCCCGCTTGCTGCCGCTGGCCTCGGCCGGCGGCGCGATCCCGAAGGCGGCGAGCTTGGCCCGGCCGGCCTCGCTCAGCCAGTCGGTGGTCCAGGCCGGCGCCAGCACGGTGGTGACCGTGACCTCGGCGTAGCCGGCCGCCTCGAGCCGGACGCGGATGTCCGACTCGATGGTGTTCATGGCCGGACAGCCCGAGTAGGTCGGCGTGATCACCACCTCGACCGACTCGGCCTCGACCCTGACCTCGCGCAGCACGCCGAGGTCGGCGACGGTCAGGACCGGGATCTCCGGATCCGTGACGTCCTCCAGCAGTTTCCAGACCCTGGCCTCTTCCGATGTCCTCGGCCCGACCGCTTGGTCGGCGGCCGGAGCCGACGACGGGCGCTGCGCGTTCACCACTGGGCTCCCGGATGGGCGCGCTGCAGGTGCTGCATCTCGGCCAGTATGTGGCCCAGGTGCTCGCTGTGCCGGCCGCGCAGGCCGCCGCTCTGCATCCAGCCGTCGTCCGGCCGCTGCAGGGTCGCCTCCTCGATCACCGCCGCCACCCGCGCCTCCCAGGCCGGGCGCAGCACGGCGCGGTCGGGCGCGACCCCGGCCTCGGCCAGCGCCGTCTCCAGGGCGTCCATCTCGAACATCTCGCCGCTGTACATCCAGAGGTCGTCGAGCGCTGTCTGCATCTTTTCGTGGCTGAGCGGCGTGCCGTCGCCGAGGCGGACCAGCCATTCCGAGCTGTGGCGGAGGTGGTAGGTCACCTCCTTCACGCTCTTGCCGGCGATGGCGGCGAGGGCCTCGTCGCGCGAGCCCATCAGCGCCCGCTGCTGCTCGAGATGGAAGGCGTCGAAGAGGAACTGCCGGGCGATGGTGTAGGCGAAGTCCTGGTTCGGCTGCTCGACCAGCAGCAGGTTGCGGTAGTCCGTGCCGTCGCGCAGGAAGGCCAGCACATCCTCGTCGCGGCCCCTGCCCTCGACCTCGCCGGCGTAGGTCAGCAGGCTGCGCGCCTGGCCGATCAGGTCGAGCGCGATGTTGATCAGCGCGATGTCCTCTTCCAGCTCCGGGCCGTGGCCGCACCACTCGGACAGGCGCTGGCCGAGGATCAGGCTGCTGTCGCCCAGCCGGAGCAGGTACTCGAAGAGCTGATCCTTGGCGATATCCGTCATCGGGGCCGTCTCCACCGCTGGTCAGATGTTCTTCACGTCATCGGGGATGTCGTAGAAGGTCGGGTGGCGATAGATCTTGTCCGCCGTCGGCTCGAAGAAGGCGTCCTTCTCGCCCGGGTCCGAGGCGACGATCTCGGTCGAGGGCACCACCCAGATGCTGACCCCTTCCGCGCGGCGGGTGTAGACGTCGCGCGCGTTCTCCAACGCCATCCCGGCGTCGGCGGCGTGCAGGCTGCCGACGTGCTTGTGGCTGAGGCCGTTGCGCGAACGGATGAAGACCTCGAACAACGGCCAATCACGTGAACTCGTGGCGCCTGCGCTCATGGGATCGTCTCCTTTTGCTGTCGTCAGCCGGCCTTCTTGAGGGCCCGGCTGCGGCGCTTCTCGGCGTGGGCCAGCGCCGCCTCGCGCACCCAGGCGCCCTCGGCATGGGCGTCGCGGCGCGCCTTCATGCGCGACTTGTTGCAGGGCCCGTTGCCGGTGATCACCTGCTTCAGCTCCTCCCAGTCGATCGGACCGAAGTCGTAGTGGCCCCGCGCCTCGTTCCAGGCCAAGTCCGGATCGGGCATCTTGAGGCCCAGGTACTCGGCCTGGGGCACCGTCACGTCGACGAACTTCTGGCGCAGGTCGTCGTTGGAGATCCGCTTGATGCCCCAGCGCATGGACTGCGCCGAGTGCGGCGAATCCTTGTCGCTGGGTCCGAACATCATCAGCGAAGGCCACCACCAGCGGTCCAGCGCATCCTGGGCCATGGCCCTCTGTTCCTCGCTGCCGCGCGACAGGGCGAGCATGATCTCGTAGCCCTGGCGCTGGTGAAAGCTCTCCTCCTTGCAGATCCGGATCATCGCCCGGGCATAGGGCCCGTAAGAGCAGCGGCAGAGCGGGATCTGGTTCATGATCGCGGCGCCGTCGACCAGCCAGCCGATCGCCCCGATGTCCGCCCAGGTGGTGGTCGGATAGTTGAAGATGCTGGAGTACTTGGCCTTGCCGCTCAGCAGCTGCTCGACCAGCTCGGCCCGGGACACGCCCAGGGTCTCGGCGGCGCTGTAGAGATAGAGGCCGTGGCCGGCCTCGTCCTGGACCTTCGCGAGCAGCACCGCCTTGCGCCGCAGGCTCGGCGCCCGGGTGATCCAGTTGCCCTCCGGCAGCATGCCGACGACTTCCGAGTGGGCGTGCTGCGAGATCTGCCGGATCAAGGTCTTGCGGTAGCCCTCCGGCATCCAGTCCTTGGGCTCGATCCGCTCGTCGCGGTCGATCCGGCCCTGGAAGTTCTGCTCCGCCTCGGACGTCCCGCTTTCCAGCGGAATCGCCTTGTCGCCAGGCTTGACGTCCAGCCCTTGCGTGTACATGCGCGCGCGCTCCTGGTGGCTGTGCCGCGGCCAAAGCCGGCCCTGTCAAAGGATATGGCACAAAATAGGCCGAAAAACAATCAGCTCTTGTAATGTTTCGGAAGCCGCCGAGGCGTGCTTACAAGCCCCCGAAGCGCGACCAGAAGTCCGCGGCCGCGGCCGGCAAGGCCCCGTCGTCCCGGCGCAGGTTCTCGGAGACCCAGGCCTCCGCTCCGGTGACCACCGCCGCGTAGATCAGGCGGCACAGGGCCTGCGCGTCACGGCCCGGCCAGTCCTCCGGAAGCAGCGCCGCCGGTAGGGCGGGGTCGCGGAGGATCACCTTGCGGTACTCGTGGATCAACAGCAGCCGCACCAGAAGGCATTCCAGGGGCGAAAGCCGGCTACCCGCGGACAAGGCGAAACCCAGAGGCCCGAAGCGGGCCAGAAACTCGCGATAGCCTCCGGCCAGGGCGTCGAGATCCCAGCTTTCGGACACCAGGCGCGCAAGCACGGCCGACTTGTCCGACACTTCGGCGGTTCCCGAGATCAGCAGGGCCGCCTCGGCGGCGCCGGGCTCGGCCAAGACTCCGGCCAAGGCCTCGCGGTCAGGCTGCGGGTGAATCATCACCGCCGGCCCGGCCTGGCCGAACCCCAGCCAGCGCAGGGCCTTGCGCAGGCTCTCGCGGCCTTCTCCGGCGCCGCCCGGCAGCAGCACCACCTCCCAGGTCCCCGACCAGGGCGCGGGCGCGCCGAGGTAGATCCGGCGGGTCGCCTCTTCGAAGCGCCGTCTGCCGGTCTCGGTCAGGCTGTAGAAGCTGTGGCGGCCTCGCCGCTGGCCGCTGAGCCAGCCGTCCGCGGCGAGCCGGGAGACGGCGGTGCGCACCAGGCTCTCGCTGGCGCCAACTTCCGACATCAGCGCCAGCAGGCTGACCAGGGACAGGGTGCCGCCGCGCGGCGCCACCGCGTCGCCATAGATCGTGACGATGAAGGAGCCGGCCCGGAAGGGCTGCTGAGCCGCGAAGTCCCGGACCAGGCCCTCGGCCAAGGCGCTTTGGGTGGAAACCGACATGGGGCGAGGGTTTAGGGGCTCAGAGCATGGAGGTCCAGCCGGGAATCCGGCCGGCGCGGCCCGCCTGTCGGGCGGCCGCGCCCGTTCAGGAATTCTTTACCTCGGGCAATGAACATCGGCGCCCTGGAGCCCTGCACCCTTCACGCGCATTCGAGGTGGGCCTCGCCCGTGAGCACGATCGGCATGAAGAAACCCAGGCGGGCCGTTGGGCACCTGCCCGACAGCCTCAGCCCTGAGGTCTCGGTCCGGCCGCTCGCGGGGATCGACCAGCCGCTCCTCCGTCGCCTGTTCCGCTACTGGTCCGGCAAGAGGGCCGGACGCGACCTGCCGGCGCGGCAGGACATCGATCCGGTCGAGATCGGCCCGGCGATCTTGCCGCACATCATGCTGACCGACGTCCTGGAGGGCGGCCGCCTGCGCTACCGCCTGGCCGGCACCGCGGTCGAGGCGGTCACCGGGCAAAGCCTGAGCGGCCACTACCTCGACGAGCTGCTCCGGCCTCCCTATCGGGACTACATCCTCGCGCTCTATGCCGAGGTCATCGAAAGGCGCTGCGCTCTCTATACGGAATCGCTCTATCCCCTGCACGGCCGCCAGCCGGAGCGGCTGACGAAACGACTGATGATGCCCCTGGTCTCGGAAGACGACGCCGTGGTGATGGTGCTGTCCGGGCAGGTCTTCAAGTCCATAACCGATTTGTCATATAGCCCGCCCCTATCTCCCATACCTTCGGTCTATAAGGAAATCCTCCGCTTGGTCCTGTGAGCCCTCGGCACCCGGCAGGACGCCGAATTTCGTGTCCTGGGAACCACACCAGCGCCCGCAAAGAGGCCCCACAACCCTAATGGGTTTGGAGGCCAAATGACGCCTTGCCTATCATCCAAGCGTCGCCGTTTTCCATCTGAACCTTAACGCCATCACCGGCGACAGATCAGCAGGCGGCTCGTGTCTCGTCCCGGAAACGGATGCAGGCTTCGGGTCGGCCTTTCGGTCCGGGCCAACGAAGCTGGGGGGCTTCGCCGGATCCTATGCCGATCGGCGGGGGATTTAACCGAAGGCCTTGCCGAGAACGGGATGCCGCCGAGCCGGCGGCACCCGAATGCAGGTATGCAGCCGGCCCAAGCCCCGGCCGGCTCGGAATCGGGGGAACACGATGGCAAGACGCGCCAACTCCAAGACGGGACACCGCAAACCGGGGACGCTCCGGGCCCGGCACAAGATCCGCCGCTTCTCGCGTCACAGGCGCGGCGGCGCAGCGATCCTTCTGGCGACCGGCCTCGCGCTGGCCCTTCCGGCCAACGCCCAGACGCAGGAATGGCAGCCGGTGCTGCAGCCCTCGCAAAGCGGTGACTACTGGGCGCCCAACGATCCGATCACGATCTTCATTCCGCCGGAACTGCCGGTCGAGGTTCTGCAGAACCTCGCCCTGGAGCTCGACAGCTTCGACGTCACCAGCCTGATCCAAAGAGAGGGCGATTTCGCGCTGCTGCGCCTGCCGGAGCCCCTGACCCCGGGCGAGCACCGGCTTCGCCTCGTCGAGTACGGGCAGGACGGCTCGATCATCGAGCGCGGTTTCTGGACCTTCGAGGTCCGCAAGAACGCCGCCTTCCAGAACATCGAGGCCAGTGCCAACCTGGCCCTCGACGCCACCAGGATTCTGACCGGCGACAACCTTCAGGGCGCCGACGACAACATCTTCCAAAGCGGCGGCGACGGCCGGGTCGTGGTGCAGGAAGGCAACTGGAGCGCCTCGACCCAGGCCAACTACCTCTACGACAGCCGGGACGAGCAGAGCCTGACCGGACGGGAGGCGGACCTCGGCGAATACCTGACGACGCTCTCCTTCCAGAGCGACGACCTCAGCAGCGACGTCAGGCTCGGTCATCACGACATCGGCGCCAGCGACTTCATCATGAGCGACTTCAACCGGCGCGGCCTGTCGCTCGGCATCGGCAGCGCGGACTCCGCGGTCCAGGTCACCGGCTTCGCCCTGGCCAGCGAGGCCCTGCTCGGGATCGACCGGATCAGCGGCATCGAGGATCCGGACGACCGGGTCCAGGGCGCCCACGTCCGGCTGCGCCCCATCGCCTCGCTGCGCGACAACCTGGAGCTGACCGGCACCTACTATCTGGGCGAAAAGACGGACACCTTCGACAACGACTTCGACATCGAGGAGCGGAGCGACGGCGACGGCTTCGCCGTGGCCGCGGACTCGCTCTGGCTCGAGGAGCGGCTGCGGCTGCGCGGCGAGTTCTCCCGCTCCCGCTTCGACCTGGACGGCGCCGGCGGGGCCGTCGATCCCGAGACCGACGAGGCCTACTCGGCCCTGGCCAACTACGCCATCCTGCAGAACGAACTGGTCGACGACCTGCCGCTGAACTGGAACCTCGGCATCCAGCACGAGCGCCTGGGCACCTTCTTCGGCTCCATCGCCAACCCCTTCCTCATCGGCGACCGCATCACCACCACCCTGTTCTCCGACGTGACCTGGGACACCTTCGCCTTCCAGGCCCAGGCCGGGCATCAGACCAACAACGTGAACAGCCTCGACGGCCTGCCGCGGGACCGGACCCTGAACCTCTTCCTGAACGGCAGCTATGCGATCTTCCCCGGTCCCGAAGAGGAGCCCCTGCCGGAATGGCTGGGCCTGCCGAGCTTCGGGCTGTCCTTCAGCATCGTCGACATCGATCAGACCGACCGGCCGGACGACTTCGACGCCGAGGCCGAGAGCCAGACGATCTCGTCCACGGCCTCCTTCTCGACCTCCTACGATACCTGGAGCTGGTACCTTTCGGAGACCGTGAACTCGGTCAACGACACGGTGGGCGGCGACGGCGACACCCTCGGGTTCCTGACCAGCCTGGGCGCGCAGTTCCTGGTCGGAGAGCAGATCAACCTTGCCCCCTACACCCAGTGGAGCCTGGACGAGAATCAGAACCTCAACGACACGGTGCACACCTGGCTGGTCGGCTTCGGCGCCGGCGCGGAGATCCTGCCCAGCGTCCTGAGCACCAACCTGAACTATTCCTACAGCCACGCCCGCGGTGCGCAGAACACACTGGACACGCACATCTTCGGGGGCGAACTTCTTTGGACCTTCCTGCAGGCGGAGCAGAACCGACCGGGAATGGCCTTCTCCCTGAGCGGAACCATTCAGGAGAGCAACGGCGACGCCATCCTCAGCACGCAGGACCGCGTCTACCAGGTCTTCCTGAGCCTGAAGACAACTCTGCCCGCGAGCTATTGAGGAGCCTGTCATGTCGGTGACCCTCCGGACCCTGGTCCTGCTGATCGCCCTGGCGACAGGCGCCCTCTGGCTTGCCGCTCCTCCCGTCCAGGCCGGCGTGCAGGGACAGCCGATCCCCTCGCCCAACCGGGTGACGCTGTCGTTCAACCAGGCAAGCTCCTTCAGCGTCGTCTGGCGCGTTCAGAACGCGCCGGTCACCGCGACGCCCTCCGGCGAGGTCTTCTCCCCGCGTGGCGAGTTCCGGCTGGGTGGCGTCTTGATCGGCACGGTGAACCGGCGGCTGAGCCGGAACGCGACGACGCTGAGCACAGAGACCTTTACCATCCCCGAAGCCGTGAACGTGCCGCGATCCGTGCTCACCCAGGCCGCCAAGAGCGGCGCTGCCCTGACCTATGAGCGGAGCTTTGCGGCCGCCGACAATGTTCAGTTGACCAGCGCCCTGCCGGTCTCCCTGGCGGTGACCGGCTCCGGCGGCGAACTGCTGCTCTCGCGCATCGAGCTGACCTTCGAGGCACCGCCGGATGCCCGCTTCGCATCGGTCGAGCAGGACGCCAGGCTGCGGGCGGTCGCGCGGGTGCGCTTCGCCGGCAGCGGCCTGCTGCAGGCCCGCTGGGTGATCGCCGATCCGACCAGCACCACGGGCCAAGCGGTGTTCCGGACCCTGCAGATCGTTCGGCGCAACATCGCGTCCGCCGGCGAGGTCGAGATCTTCAGCCCGCCGCTGCCGACCCGGCTGCAGGGCATCCACGAGCTGCGCTTCGAGGTCGACGACCCGGCGATCGACAGCCCGCCGCGCCTGCTCTACCAGGTCCAGCTCAGGCAGGAGCCGGGGATCAGCCCGGACGTCGCGACGATCTCGCTGCTCAGTCCCAGGCCGCGCGGCCTGCTCGACGACGGCGCCCGGATCTCCTGGTCGGCGGTGCCCGGCGCCGTGGCCTACAAGGTCGTCTTCCTGGAAAGCCTCACCGACGACGTCGCCGACTTGGAGGCGCGCGCCGGCTACGGCGAGCTGCCCGAGGACCCGGGTGAGACCCGGCCGGGCGAGACGGTGGCCGGCTTCTACCTGCCGGGCGACACCACCGAGACCGACGTCCCAGCCACCTCGATCACCCGGCTGGCCCGGGACCGGCGCTACTATGTCCAGGTTCTGGGCTGGGGGCCGGACGGCCTGGTGATCGGCCGCAGCGAGCCGCAGGAGGTCCTGCGCCGCTAACCCTGCAGCCCGGGCCCCGGTCGCGGCGGCACCGCGGCGCCTCCGCTCGGCGTGGGACGCGCGCCGGGGCGCCGTCCCGGCGGCCGGCCTCGGGGTCCCTCGCCCCTCAAGATTCCTTGAACCCCAGCGGGCAGCCGCCCGACACACGAGGGCCCGGCGGCCGAGCACCGCTTTCGGCCGGGGCCGGCGATTCCTGCGGCCGATCTATCAAGAGTTCTTAACGTTCTTCTGCAAGCATATGGAACAAATGAGGAATATTGCGATGCCTAAGCCCTTCTTGGTCTCCGGTCTTGCCGGCCTTGCCGCCCTCGCAACCTTGCAGGCGGCGGTTGCGGTCGAGACCGTGTCGCCGACGCCGGGCGAGGCCCGGCTGGCGGTCACCCAGGCCAGCAGCCTGTCGGTCAGTTGGCGGGTCCGGGACAGCGCGCCGGAGCCTCGCGAGGTCTTCTCCACGCGCGGCGAGTTCGTCCTGGGCGGCGTGGTGGTGGCGACCGTCAGCCAGCGCCTGAGCCGGAACGTCCCGGAGGGCGGCAGCACCTCGCTGACCTTCGGCGAGACCCTGCGCGTGCCGCGGTCCCTGCTGGTGCGGGCCGCGAAGCGCGGCACCGCGCTCGGCTACCGGCGGGCCTTCAGCGACACCTACAGCATGAACGTCGCAAACGCCGAAATCAGCCTTGAGCCGGCCGGAAGCGGCGCCGCCGAGCTGACCCTGTCGCGGATCGAGCTCGATTTCGGCGACGCCGAGGCGGCGCGCTACGTGACCATCGAGGCCGGCGAGGAGCTGCGGCCGCGCGCCAGGATCCGCTACGGCGGCAGCGGCGTCCTGGAGGCGCGCTGGATCCTCGCCGATCCCTCGAGCACCAGGGGCGAGGCCCTGTTCCAGACCCGCCAGGTGGTGCGCCAGCTGCTGCCCGGGTCGGCCAACAAGATCGAGATCGAGGGTCCGGTGCTGCCGAGCGACCGACCGGGCGTCTACGAGCTCCGCTTCCAGGTCGAGAACGGCGACTTCGAGGACGCCCCCCGCCTGCTCTACCACGTCCGGTGAGCCACCCGTCGGGTCGGCAAGCAGGGGCGGCCTGCCCTGTCGGTGATTTCTGTGGCAGATTTACGGATCGCCCGCGGCTATTATCTGCGGGCCGTCACCCGGGGGCCCGACGGCACACTCGGCCTGCGCCGCTCGCTGCGTGCCATGGCACGAGGTCAGACAAGCGCAGGCGGGCCTCCATCACCGGGGGAAGACCACCGCCTTGCAGCAGGAAGCTCGCGAACTCCTCGACCGGATCGCCCGGGGCGACGAAAGCGCCCTGGGCGACTTCTATCGGGCCTTCGAGGGCCCGGTCTATCGATTTGTGCTCAGCCGATTGAACGATTCCTTCGAGGCCGCCGACATAGTCAATGAAGTGATGATGGAGGTGTGGCGCCACGCGGCGCGCTTCGAAGGCCGCTCCAAGGTCTCGACCTGGGTCTTCGGGATCGCCCGCCACAAGACCATAGACAGACTGCGCAAGAGGCGCCCCGACCATGGCGAGGAACTGGACGAGAACCTGCCCGACGACGACAGCCCCGACCCGGTGGACTGCCTCGCGGCGGCCGAGAACGCGGAGTTCATCCAGCTCTGCATGGAGCGGCTGTCCGAGGCCCATCGCGAAGTGGTGCACCTGGCCTTCTTCGAGGATCTGCCCTACGCTGAGATCGCCGGGATCGTCGACTGTCCGGAGGGCACGGTCAAAACCCGCATGTTCCACGCCAAGAAGGCGCTTCAGCGCTGTCTCCAGCGGTTGATGGGAGACAGGCCATGAGCGACGCACAGACACCGGAAAGAGATCCCGAGCTGGACCAGCTCCTGCCTTGGTACGTCAACGGGACGCTGGGCGACGACGAGCGCTCCCGGGTCGAGGCCTACCTGGCGGCGAGCGCCGGCGCCCGCGAGGAGGTCGAGCTGCTGCGCCGCCTGCGCGACCACGTCAAGGCCAGCCAGCCGAGCCGGAGCCCCGGCGCGCTGGGCCTGAAGCGGCTGCAGCGTGAGATCGCGGCCGAGCGCCAGGCCGCCCCGGCCACGCCCCGGAGCGGCGGCTCCCCCGGCTGGTGGCGGCCGGCCGCGATCGCCGCCGCCCTGGTGATCGCGATCCAGGGCGCCCTGCTCTTCGAGATGCTGCCGGAACGCGGCGTCGGACCCGCCGCCGGCGGCGGCAACGGCGGCAGCGTGATCGAGGTGACCTTTGCAGCCGATGCCACCGAGGGCGAGATCCGCGCCGCGCTGCAGGCGGTCGACGGCCGCCTGGTCGACGGGCCGGGCGCGCTGGGCGTCTACCGCGTTCGGCTGCTCGGAGTCGCTCCCGGCGACGAAGCGGCGATCCGCGAGGCCATCGCCACCCTCGAGTCGCAGCCGGACGTGGTCACCGGCGCCAATGCGGGCCAGTAGGGCGATGTTCGGCCGCACCGCAACTTGCCTCGGCGCGCTGCTTTGGGGCCTCGCGCTCGCAGGCCCGGCGCCGGCCCAGACCGCGCCCGATACCAAGCCCCTCGATCCGGCCACCAGCCTCTCGCCGCCGGGCGGTTTCCTGAAGGTGACGCCGCCGGCGAAGGCGCCGACCAAACCGGCAAAGCCCAGCGGGAAGGAGGACGACGTCCGCCCGGGCGGCAGCGACGGCCGGGTCGGCGTCTTCACGCACGGCCTCGAGTTCAAGCGGCCGCCAGATTCAGGCAAGCAGCCCGAACCGACGCCGCCGAAGGATCCGAATCAGTACCCGGAGCCGGCGTCGCACGGGGATCAAGACCCGAACCAAACCGGCGGCGGCTTCGTGCCGCAGGGCGGCGGCTTCGAGCGCCAGCCCAGCCTCTCGGCGCCGGGGGTGGCGCCGACGCCGGTTCCGCCGCCGCCGGCCGCCCTGCCCAACGTCGCCGGCGACCCGGACAACATCGTCGCCGGCGAGATCCTCGTGGTCAGCAGCTCGGTCGCCGAGGCGACGGCCCTGGCCCAGACCCTGGCGCCGCGCGGCCTGACCGTGCTGCGCCGCCAGAACCTCGGTTTCCTCGGCGGCGTGGTGTTGAGCGCCTTTCGGGTCCCCGAAGGCCGTGCCGTCGCCGACGTCCTGCAGGAGCTGCGCCAGGACCTGCCCCAGGTCTTCGCCGGACCGAACATCCTCTTCAGCCCCTCCGGTCAGGCGCCGCGCCGCTACGCCCGCAAGCTGATCGGCTGGCCCAGCGGCAAGACCGACTGCGGCCAGGGCCTGACGGTCGGGGTCATCGACACCGGGCTCGACAGCAGCCATCCGGCCCTGGCCGCCGGCCAGGCCTCGGCCCGCTCCTTCCTGCCGGCCGGCCTGACGCCGGCCTCCGCCGACCACGGCACCGCGGTCGCCGCGCTGCTGGTCGGCCGCGCCGAGAATCTGGGCTTCGGCGGCCTTTTGCCGGGCGCCCGCCTGACCTTGGCCGCGGTCTTCCACGAGAGCCGCAAGGGCCGCAGCTTGGCGACCACAGAGCGGGTCATCCTGGCGCTGAACTGGCTCGGCTCCCAGGGCCTGCGCCTGGTCAACCTCAGCCTGTCGGGGCCCGACGATCAGCTTCTGGCCCTGGCGATGAGCCGGGCCGCGGCCGGCGGCCTCATCCTGGTGGCCGCGGCCGGCAACGGCGGCGCCGATGCGCCCCCGGCCTATCCGGCCGCGCATCCCGACGTCGTCGCGGTGACGGCCGTCGACGCCGCGCTGAAGCCCTACGACAAGGCCAACCACGGCGACTACATCGACTTCGCCGCCCCGGGCGTCGACGTCTGGAGCGCCCGGACCGGTGGCAGCGGCAGCTACCACAGCGGCACCTCCTTTGCGGTGCCCTTCGTCCTGGCGGCCCTGGCCGCGGGCCACGCGGCGCAGCCCAGCGCCGACGCCAAGACCCTGACCGAGACGCTGCGCGTCGCGGCCCGTGACCTGGGCAGCCAGGGCAAGGACCCGGTCTTTGGCTGGGGACTGGTTCAGCAGGGCTCCTGCGGCCCCTCGCTGACCGCGACCAAGTAGCCCGCCATCGCGCCGGGGCCGTCCCGCCGGCCCGCCCCGCGAAACCCTTGAACCCGATCGCCGCCACTCCCGACTCACACGGTGAAGAACGGGAAGGGTCGCGGGCCGCACCACTGGCTCACTCCCGACACCGAATTGCCACCGCCGATGCGGAAGGTGTCGAGGAAGAAAACCGGCCCGGCGATGTTCACCAGGGTAACGAGCGGCGGAGTTCCGCTCGAGCAGGATCCGCCCCGAAGGGGCTGCCGCAGTAGGACCGCCCCGCGTGCAGCTTCGGAAGGCCGGATGGAGAAGGGTCGCCATGGCCGAGGGGCCAGGCGGCCCGATCTCTTTCCCCCTCCTCCTTGTCCCGCCCCTTCCGGCGCCGCCCCGCCGGCGCTAAGCTCGCCGCCGCGGTGAAAAGGGGGAGAATGCGGCCATGAGCGAGACGACGTCGCGGCTTTCCGGCTTCCACAAGCTGACGCCGGCCGAGCGGGCCGAGCGGGTGGCGGCCTTGGCCGGGCTGGGACCCGAGGCGGCGGCGCACTATGCCGCGGCGGCGGGCGAGCAGCTGGCCCTGGCCGACCGCCTGGTCGAGAACGCGGTCTCGACCCTGAACGTGCCGCTGGGCATCGCCACCAACCTGCTGATCGACGGCCGCGAGGTCCTGGTCCCGATGGCGACCGAGGAGTCCTCGGTCATCGCCGCGGTCGGCAACGCCGCCAAGCGCTGCCGGGCCGGCGGCGGCTTCGCCACGGCGACCAGCGGCAACGAGATGATCGCCCAGATCCAGCAGCTCGGCATGCCCGATCCGGCGCAGGTCCGGCTCAAGGTCCTGGAGCGACGGGACGACATCAAGGCGATCTGCGACGCCGCCGACCCGAAGCTGATCGAGCTGGGCGGCGGCTTCCGCGACCTGGAGGTCCGGGTGATCGAGACCTCAGAAGGGCCGATGGTGATCTCCCACCTGATCGTCGACACCCGGGACGCCATGGGCGCCAACGCGGTGAACACCATGGCCGAGGCCGTGGCCCCCCGGCTCGCCGAGTGGACCGGGGCCCGGACCCACCTGCGGATCCTCTCGAACCTCGCCGACCGCCGCCTGGTGCATGCCCGCGCGGTCTGGCCGCTGGACGAGATCGGCGGCGCCGAGGTGCGCGACGGCATCCTTTCGGCCTATCGCTTCGCCGAGGCGGATCCCTACCGCGCCGCAACCCACAACAAGGGCATCATGAACGGCGTGACCGCGGTGGTGCTGGCGACCGGCAACGACACCCGGGCGGTCGAGGCCGGCGCCCACGCCTATGCCGCCCGGGACGGCCGCTACCGCAGCCTCAGCCGCTGGGAGGCCGACGCCGCGGGCAACCTGGTGGGCGTCCTGGAGATGCCGCTCGCGGTGGGCCTGGTCGGCGGCGCCACCCGGCTCCACCCGACGGCGCAGCAGAACCTCAAGGTCCTGGGCGTCGAGACCGCGGAAGGCCTGGCGCGGATCATCGGGGCGGTCGGCTTGGCGCAGAACTTCGCCGCCCTGCGCGCGCTGGCCACCACCGGCATCCAGAAGGGCCACATGACCCTGCACGCCCAGAACGTCGCCCTGCTGGCGGGGGCCCTGGGCGACGAGGTCGACGCCCTCGCCGCCGCCCTGGTCGAAGCCGGCGCAGTGCGCCAGGACGTGGCGGAGCGGCTGTTG
>JAAUYG010050452.1_pt1 | contig 23089 bp, 9 predicted proteins | sample 7278091 | NCBI WGS metagenome assembly JAAUYG01 (sample SAMN14350201, study PRJNA611818) | marine sediment metagenome | isolation source: surface marine sediment (0.6m) | place: French Polynesia: Moorea | collected 2018-08 | reverse complement strand
TGTACCATATTCAGATTAGGACATACTCTGCCTCAAATGCTCTCCTTTTCAAGTTTTAACATGAATGTGGTGGTTCCAGGAATAGATTCTTGGTGATAGGTTAAAAAATATTATGATGAATGTTTATCTTGCTGAAGATATATATATACCACATATACCTGACTTAAAATCCTGCATTTCAAATCTAATTGGACCTGTCGTCAAAGACCACCTGTCTTGAGAGTGCACACTTTAATGGCCAATGGGGTGGTCTTTCAAGGCCGGTTCTACTGTAATGCTTCAGGTGTGCGAGGAGGCACGGTGCCCGAACATAGGGGAGTGTTGGGGCGGTCAGAATGAGGAGCCGTCCACAGCTACTATTATGGTAACTACCGAAATAGTGGTATCTAGTTTTCTGGTATTGAAGTTCAAGTAGTGAAGAAATAATAGTGATCTCCAAATATCAGATTTATAAATAGATTACTGTGTGTGTGCTTATACAGGGACAGTTCAATGTACATGTGTGTAATTACGGCTAAGAACAGTTAAAACACAATTAAATGGTAACGTTCTCTTATAGGCCTATATCGTGTATATCTCCAGAAGATTCTTAGCTTGTGTACATCTTAAACATGTTAAATACCTGCCCCCCCCCAAATACTCATCCCAGTCTTTTTTCACTAGGTGTTGGGTGATGAATGTACTCGAGGATGTCGTTTTTGCTCGGTGAAAACATCTCGCCAGCCGCCGGCCCCTGATCCAGACGAGCCTCGGAATACTGCTACAGCCCTGGCCCAGCTTAACCTGGATTATGTGGTCCTCACCTCAGTGGACAGGGATGGTAAATATCCTTCTGTTCCAAAAGTGTCTCTGGATTAAAGATTTAGAGCTGGATTCTGGATTGCTCAGTAAACAGAGAGGATACATGTATACAGTTGTCCCTGCATTTTAAGACCACCCATTCAGACAGAAATAATGTGGTTTTAAATTGAAGGTAGTCTTAAATGTACTGATATCTATAATGAAAATAGAAGAGCTGTGTCTCTCATGGCCAGTCTTAAAATGGAGGGAATTGTTAAATGGAAGGGGTCTTAAATTGCAGGGGCCGCTCTGTATGCTTTCATTCCTGCTATCTGTCTGGATAAAGGCTTGGGGTAGCATTCTGGATTCAACTGGATTCAAATACAGTAAACAAAATGATTTGACATATTTGTTCTAAAATATGTGGGTGGTTAAACTGGCTGGAAGTATATGAAGGGTGATATTTATGTACCGGTATATACAGACGTAACGGCCAGATAACAGCAAGTGAACTATTTTTATTTTAACCAATCATGCTTTCCATGATTTCAGATCTGCCAGATGGGGGATCAAGTCACTTTGCGCAAACTGTGATAGAAATTAAAAGCAGGTGAAAAATGTAACAGGACAACAGATATGACTGCATGTAGACTTATAAGCAGTAAACCATCAGTATTACAAAAATGGAAAATACTTCCAATACCGTACTACCTGGTAGGTAGAAATGGAAATTCTGAATGCACTGCAGAGTATGTATTGGTAAAATACTGGAGGCCCATTTTAAAGCAGAGAGACAAAAAACATTAAACAACAGCCTGCCTGAAAACATTAAACAACCTGCAAATATAGACATAAAGATTGGCTAACAATTGTGGTTCTTCAAGGGTAAGTCAGTCAGTTGCTGGGTTCAGAACAGCACAAACTAAAGCAGACTTGTGTTTTCAGAAAGCCGTCTATGTTGGTGGAATGTCTGACACCAGATTTTGGTGGCAACCTCGGGGCTGTGGAGACCGTGGTAGACTCCGGTTTAGACGTCTATGCTCACAACGTGGAGACTGTCGCTGAACTGCAGAGGTGAGAAGACAAGTGATGACGAATGTTCATTGGGGCAGTACCTGTTACAGTCTTCTCCTAGACACAGATCGGCTGATTAGTAATTGTGAGACTCAACCCTATTGAGTGGTGTGTGTGTGTGTTACACTTGGCTGCTTCTGGATGTATGGTTTCACCCATATTCATATTATGACATTTAGTGTATGCAGTATGTATGCAATGCAACCAGGTATTAAATCGCTGATTTGAAGGTTACTGCCTCAAGTTTGCATGCATGTATATGCAGGTATTGATCACTTAGTTCAGAATTTCAGTCATTATTTATGCCTTTGCCCATTGGCATAACTAATGACTGAAATTCCTCACGGTGACAACATTTAACTTGGTTCGAATTTATAAAATTGCTCCGGTTTTCTAATAGCTGGTAACCCACTTTGATCACAGTAGCTCATCAGGCTTTGGTTTAGCATAACATGACGAAATGGTGTTAAAAAATTATTGTGGTGTTAATTCCAGGTTTGTGCGGGACGGCCGAGCAAACTACCAGCAATCGTTAAGAGTGCTGTCCCACGCCAAACAATACAAACCGACATCCATCACCAAGACGTCTTTGATGCTAGGTCTGGGAGAGACTGACTCCCAGGTTCTCAGTGTCATGGAAGGTAGGTCAGAGCTTGGAGACAGCAAAACATTATAAAGAAAATATACATGTGTAATGTCTGGGTAATTAGTGCTTTGCATCAGTGATCCACTTTTATTAGTTAACAGTTATAACAAACATCCCCATGCTAATGTCTTTGGTTTGACATGGATCGAGATCGAACCTCAGCCTGCCGCCACCTCCAAGTGGCCACCTTAACTACTAGTAGGTTAATTGGGCATTTCATTACTGCTGTTGCTGCTACTGCATACATGTACTACTGCTGTTGCTGCTGCTACTACTACTACTACCACTACATGTACTACTAATACAACTACTACTACTGCTGCTAGTATCATCACCACTACTACTACTACTACTAGGGCTACTACTACTATTACTACTACTATTCCTACTACTGTTACTACTGCTACTACTACTACCACTACTAGTACTTCTGCTACCACTACCATCACTACTACTACCACCACTACTAATGCTAATTGCTGTTTCGCATAGATTAACTTTTATAATTCACATGATACATGGGTGCCTAAGTTTAAAATCTTGATATCTTAATGAATATTTTCTCTAAATGTCATTGTTACCATTTCTTTCCATATCAGCTGTGTATGAGCTTGATTAATTTTATGCATTTCAGATTTGCGGAAAATTGGGGTAGACTGTCTAACGCTAGGACAATATATGCAGCCAACTAAACGACACCTAAAGGTATAATTGCTAACTTTACCCACACATTTTTTGCCGAATGTGCAGTCTATTACTCTGGACAGTTTGATGTCACCTCGCTCACCTGTCACGTAAAATACCGGTATATGCTGAACTTTCTTAGTCTTGGGTATGAGAATTTTGTTCTTTTATGCTTCTGCAGACTGCAGGAGCTACTCTATAGCTATTATTTTAGCTATTAGTTAATGTTGTTTTAGTGGAGCTCCCTTAAACCAAATTAAAATCGTTGCGAAGAATTTGTTTTTGAAACATGCTTGGTGATTCACCAGAATGGCCCCTCACACCACACCACACCCCCGAAAAAGGGATCGAGAAATATCAGTTCTGTTTTGAGAATATAGATGCAAAGGATGTCAATGAGATATTTCACTTTCAGGTTAAGGAATACGTCACCCCAGAAAAATTTAAGTTTTGGGAGGAAAAGGGCAATGAGCTTGGTTTCCTGTATACAGCCAGTGGTCCCCTAGTCAGATCATCCTACAGAGCAGGTAAGCTAGGACAGTCATTAGGTGAGACGACTTTGTAGTGTCCGTCCGATTTGTGTGGCCACCCGCTATACAGACATGACGGGCTAACAACCTTCCTAAAGATGACCCAAAATAATTTATCACTACTACAGTAGAACCTGTCTCGAAAGACAGCCCTATTAGCCATAAAAATGTGGTCTCTCAAGACAAGTGGTCTTTGGTGACAGATTTAATTACAGTCAAACCTGCTCTAAAGACCACCTGTATATAAAGACCACTTATAAAGACCATATTTTACAGGTCCCCGGTGGTATACTTTCTGTGTTGTTGAACCTGCATATAAAGACCACCTGTATATAAGGACCGCATTTTGTTGGTCCCTACGGTGATCTTTATATGTAAGTTTCGCTGTATATTGACTTGGGGGACTTTCTACCAGGAATGGTGGTCTTTCAAGACAGGTGGTCAGTAGTTTCCCAAGGCAGGATTCATTGTGCTGTAGCTACAGCTGGTCCCGCCTCTGTCAAGGCTCATTACAGATAGGCTGAGGTACGATTTTATTATATGGGTAGGTTAAATATTAGAGGGGGATATTAGATGGCGACAGCTTAACATCAGTTCCCATCAGATTCAAATCAGGTAGTTATGCTGCGTCGGATGTGGCTAGTATCATGAATGTCGAAGTTAAGTGTATAAACCTCCTCTCGGTATTTGGTATATGTGAGGACGTAATATGAAACTAATTTTCTGGCATGGAGTAGAACCCATCGAGTTATTCAAAAAGAGCAGGGAATTTCTCTGGTCCTGGGTTTCTGCTTCTTGGCTATATCAACTACAAAGCTCGCTGCTGCCTATTCAATGTAGCTATTAGCTATAATCATGAATGTTCCTTTTCATTCAACCTACAAAAGGAGAAAATTACCAGTGAATACAAATCAATAGTTGTCTATATAAATGTTTATATTTAGATATCGAATTATCGATATAAATAGGTCCTGTATTTCTTATTCCTTTAGGAGAGTTCTTCATTAAGAACATCCTGAAGTCCCGCAACCTGGAGGGGAAAAAGACAAAGGATGACACCTGAGTGACAGTAGAGGATTATCGAGGTTAATCTCGGGATAATGTACTGCAGACGTAGGGCGACATCGAAAACTGTTACCGTATTTATTAATACTGTATGAACCTTGTAACACAGTTGCCTAATGTGTAATTTTTGCATCCAATAAACTGTTTTCTGCTGGTCTTGATACCCAAGTTTCTTTCCATAGCTTTTAAATAACACACGTCTAAGAGTCTTAAAATTGTGTACAACGTACTTTGAGAAGTCAAAAGGTGCACAGCTTTTGATGCCTGTGGCCCGTTTATAGCTGTTGAGCATACTGCAGTAGGCGACATCTAATGCCACCCCCACTTCCCAGTGATATACGTGCAAAGAAAGTAGAAACCACATCGTAGTATAAGACATGACAAGACGCTCAGTTTGAATGCTTGCAATAAATTCTATATTGTCATCAAGGTTTACATTGACGTGAACAGGTCATGTGACATCAACATGGCAAACGAATCGGATTTGGAGTTTAAATACTAACACAGAAAATATACAGTTGGACGCAACTCGTAGCGCATAGCTCAGTCCAGTGTCTCTTCACAAACGACCAGGTGGAAAACAAAAATAAACCTTGGCCGAGACCCAGTTTTAATAAATAATTGGTCATGCGCAAGGACAATAGTTTGCATGGCAACTTAAGAAATCTTACCATCTGCAAGCACACTGATTCAATAAGGCAACGTATTATTTCACAAGTAACTTTCCGCCATACGAAAACTACTAGATCATCATAACATTGCTTTAAGCTGCTCAAAAGACCTGGCGCTCTTGCAGTGTATACTATAGACTAGTTAACAGTACGTGTCGGCAACAAATAAAAGGCCTGCTCCATTCTTGGGGCACATGCAGGAGAAGCATGCCTTGTATTGCATGAACCAACGGGTAAAACCCGTCGATATACAGCTGTCGTCTGAATGTTGGAATATTTACCCTATTTAACAGGCCAGACATGGGCTTCTCTAGACTACGGAATGACCAAAAATACTGGAAAACAAAACGTAATACACATTGTGTAAAGCTTTATAAACCGCAAAGAAGAAAGGAAATGCTGCGTTTTCAAACCCTTGGATGCAGTTCCTTTTCTTTGGATTACAAATAATGCTTCTCGTAGCTAACCCTTGAAACATGCCCACATTTAAGTCCTCCAGCAACGGTGCAAAGTGCTGACAACTTATCTGCACATGATCAAGTGTTTTCTTAAAAACTTGACACTACTACAGTAACGGGGGGAGGGGGGGAGAGGGTTGGTGCGTATTCTAATAGACCTGTCAAAGCACTGCTTCCAGGCAAGTCAAGTTTACAGCTCTCCAGGCAACATTGCCGTTCGATTGCTTGTAAATGCATACAGTAAATCAGTCTGAAGCATGTGTTGTACCTAGCAAAGTACATTATCACTTTCATCTAAACATAAACAAGTTACAAGTTTTGGTTTGATGATTCTTCAAGGGCATGTAAAGCAGGATTTACCAATACATTGTATGCAAAAGAATAATTCCGGGTGGCAAAAACATGTACATTCAAGACATCAGATGTGAACCACAGAGGGCCATCTCAAGTTTTGACAATACTTGTGGCTACTAGGTAGCGACTCTTACACGCAAATATTGCAAACGCTATACCATGCATACAGCCAGCAATTCCATACACATTGCAGCATGAAGAAGTTCCCAAATACATAGTATTTTCTCCCTCACAAGAAGTACATGTGTCATATACAGTTGAACCTGGGAATTAGGGACACCCGAAGGACTGTGAAAAACCGTCCTCAATTCCAAGGTGGTCTTATTTCTTAGGTCCATCTCTGTGTACCAAATACACTTAGGGACTGGAGCAGCTGTCCTTAATTCCAAGGTTGTCCCTATTTCTCAGGTGGTCGTAAAGACAGGTTTCACTGTATAACAATTCGGTCTCGCTACTCCTTAGTGTGTTCGATCATTTACCAGCATAAACACCAGTTTATATTTAATAGTCGCTTTACAAGGAGGCTCGTAAATTAATTTGAAGGATAAAGGGATACTGGTTAATGTATCATTGAATTGCCATCTTCAATATCATACCCTAGATAATATATCACTTAACTGGGAATAAAGCATGTACCAGTGCTTCAAAGATCCACTATGAGTACAAGAATGTTGACACAAACCAAAATATAATATGCTTATTCGGATTAACGAAATAGAGACTTAACATACGGTACCTAAACTAAGACAATTACGTTAATGGAAGGTCATAGGAAGATCTCTTTCCAGGTCATGTCTCCCAGGCAACTGACTCAAAAGAATGGAAGTGGGAGCAAGCCCTCCTAACGATACGGATGATATGATAGAGAGCAAGTGTTGGCAAATAACTTGATAACATGCTGCGTGGATCCGATATTTAGAATCAATCATCAACGATCCATTGATTTTACATCTTGTTTGCATGACTGGTTGCTTCAAGCAAACTACGGAGCCCGTAGGACGGTAGTAATAGTCAAGTATTTCTCATCAGGAAATACTGAAACTAGTACCAAAGATTTATGAAACGGTAGATAAAATTCTTTCATGTGGAACAGAAATTTCAATAGTGTTGAACATTTATCAACAGCACAGTGGTGTTACCGTGCAAGTTGTGCCAGTTTTTAAAGAACATCGATTGCTAGTATCGTATACGACTTCCAACGCTGTAATGTATTCTATGAGCAAATGCAAGTTGCATATGAAATATGGCATTTCTTGATCACAAACAAATGGTCTGACTTTAACATAGCACTACCACACTGAGATTCCAAGTCTAGCCCCAGTACATCAGGTTAATGAATGCAACGTTGATGTGATCCAAACCAATAAGAGAGCCTTTGATTGGTGTATATGTCTATGTTGAGACTCCTAGCTTTTCGAGATTCAATTTTTTAGCACATACAATCCAAAGAAAATTGCCCAAAGTGCTGCTACTGAAATTACAATCATGTCAGTTGACAACAAGGAAAATACATATTTATGACTTTCAGGTGTATGGCGGTGGAGTTCCTTTCAATGAAAGTCTTTTCAAACATATACCGCATACCTCACTGTGTTGAATAGTGTCCTCAAGGGATGCTGCCGGAGTCCTTGAAAGAAATTGACATTGATCTTTTGCAGGATTTACAGTTCAACATACATGTAGTATAACTGCAGGTTTTACGTAACTTTCTTTTTTTTTTTTGTTTGTTCAAACTCGTCATTCGGCACAAATGCAGGATGAAGGTAAGCCAAGAACTAATATACATAGACATGGAGTGCATGATGCATGAACGTTGGTGCAGAGATATAATAATAAGACACCAGCTACACCACATGATAGTGTGTAAGTCTTGTTCATAAGGAAGTTTATACAGTCTGAAAAGCCATCAAGAAAATGTCAAGCCATACCCCGTACAGACTGTGGAATTGGTGCCGCTATTTCAGTGCAGTTACATCTAGTAAACATGCAAAGTTTCAAAGGGATCACATTACCGCTTGGCACTGCCAAATGTTTGTTCGCTCTGAACGTCAGCAAGACCACTGTATGAGCCTGGCACTGTATGAAGTGACATGGTTTGCTGCAGTGTTGACTGTTGATTTTTTTGGTGTTTGATTGAATCGCTTTCTAGTCTTGACATCAGTCGATGCTTTTTTTGCATAAATAGAATATTCTATACATAAACACTGTACACATAAGTTGCCAACTGCTGAGAGCATGGTCCAGAAGTATTAACATGGAATACCTTTACTAGTATAATTTTCCAGTCTTTCACAACATTGCTCAAACCTTCTTTCTACGCAGTGAATCAAAATGCATACTGGAATTCAACTAGAAATACTGCTCATACTTGACCAAAAGAATCAATATATTTTAATAACAATGACTGTATGTTTAAAATGGTGAACAAATCACACAGGCCCCAACATTGCGCCAGCAACAACTTCTAAAACACAGGCACCGTGGGTTATTTAAAGATAAAAGTATACACTTTGACTTTTCATTCCATTTCAATACAAGAGCCCCCAGCTCAGCAAGAAAATATACATATAGGTACCAGTACCAGCCAACTTAGCATCAAAACCATCATTTTTTAATTTATTCCAAAACTACTTGTATGGACTACATTTGATCCTTTTTCCATTGATGAGAAAAATAACAGCATTTCAGAGTCCATTTGATCCTTTTTCCATTGATGAGAAAAATAACAGCATTTCAGTTTGAGTCTTTTACTAGTACCTTTAAGGCATCCAGCTCAATAACCAACGGAGCTATCTGGATGAACCAACATTTTCATCTTTAAGCACACTTCGATGTATAAATATTTATTATAACAGTCACTGAAAATGCTGAAAGTGTGAAACATGTGAAACGCTTTCTATCTATCTACATGCGCCACGCATACATGCCATAAACTCACAGAGGATTTCTTAAGAGATCTGAAATAAGGTCTGGAAACCAGTCTAGTGTCAAATTAATGTCCAAAACAGGTTCCTTATTCGCTAATAGGCTAAATTGGGCTAATACACCACACCCAGTGAACTACATACAATGTGCAGATACTACTAAATAACATTTGGCTCAATCTTCATGTTTTAAAGCACTTTGAAATGCGTATGGAAAACGACACGCGATTCGACAACTTTGTGGATTTTCATTCAAACTGAACCTTTTATAAAAAAAATAATCTTGCACATCAAACTTAAAACCCTCACCATGCATATCAAAGAGCAGGGAATTTGGGAAGCACTAACAAGGACCTAACTCAACGTACACTTCCTAGCTTTGGCTAAACTGCCATTTATGGTATACCAGTCAAACAAGTGTCACACAAATGCCCTGCAATGCTAGATTGCAAACTGAGTTACAAATGCAATCATTGTATCTTTTTTTTTCCCCAAAAGGTTGCATTTGTTGCATGGGTTCAACAGGATTTCTTCTACACTAGCAACTCAAGCCAAATAGGAGTAAGCAGAAAGAGGATAAGCTTCAATGCTATTTTGCCCTGGTTAGCCATCCACAACTTTTTGTGCAGATTAGGCCTTGAACCAAATATTTCAATTTCAATAGGTTTGTATTACTTTTGCCAAGAATAAACTCATCGATGTTATACTTGTAAATTCTCTCCCTATTAAATATCACAGCATCAACTTTCACATTTATGGAAACCTGCCATCATTTAAATCAAAGACATTAGTCCCAAAAGAGTCAGTTCTACATCACAAGCTTTTGGATTTGTGGGGCAAACTTTGTGTCTGGCTCCGAGGTCTCAAGGGCCGAGTGAGGCCTGGCTTGACAAGCCATGCTTGCTATGACACTGTATAGATCGTATAACAGGTAGCACATGGCATAAGACCAACGGCGCGGGCCACATAAAGGAACAGTTTGTGGACCATATACTGAGACAGGAAGGAGTCCTGCGGCTCCGTACATTCAACTAGTGGAATTATGCAGTATAATACTGTACATGTAAGTGTGCAATAGATGAAAGATGCCATCAGAAGCTGGAAGACATATCAGCATGACCAGTGGACTCAATACACGCCCGCTTTGACAGCTTACTGTGACGCAGCTGCCTAGTACGCTTGCTAACCCACAAATACAGACGTTCACAAAACAATGCCAAGCTTCAAACAAACTAAATGCAGAAATAATTTTTTTTTTACTGCCAGCTTTTCCTACGATTTATCAGCGGTTTGATGCCTGGTGTTCATTTAAAAAGCTGATATATGATGACAGGAAGTAATGGGCACTCCGGGTGGACACTGTACCAGAGTGCATGGTGCATGGTCTCACATTATGCTGTAGGTAGCTGTTGATATATATGAGTGAAATGTTTCACATAGTCAATTAGCTGTCAGGCATTCGGAAATAAAGGTTTTTATGCTGCCAACATAAGGACAAGTGGGACGCCCTCTCCTGGACACATTCGCCGTGGCACATGATATGGTATCGCCTTGGGGTCATTCTACAAATAAATAAGTCTTATCACCCAGACTTTTCAAAGTGAAGATTCAGTCAGCTTTCAGCAGTTAACCTCAAAACTTTCATCTCGGGATAACCACCGCAACAATGACTAAAGCCGCCAGCGGAATATATGGACCTCGACATGTACAAAGGAGCCACAAATATAGCTTAGGGCATCAGTGAAACTTTGATACAGGCAACTTCTGGTGATGCTAACAACTGTCAGTCATCAGGCACTCAATAATCAATATCTTCAGGCCACACACAATGATACCCCCCACACCCACACCCCCAATTAATTTAATAGTGGCATCCTGCATACTACAGCAGAAGCAGCAATGTCCACATTGGAACTTGCTTCGCTAATGTCTCAGGTGAAGCTAAATTACAACTTTAAATTCCTGTGAAGGTGAACATTTTCCATGCCCAGCATCTACTGTTTGGCAGTAAATTTCACCAAAACTTGTGCATGCTTCAAGAAGACAAAGGTATATCCTGCCAACATATCCACTTTTATGTGGTTATTAGTCTCGTGTCCCCAAGCCACGGGCTATTACAGCCATACTGTCAGCTAGCTGGACATGCTGGATTCCTGTAACTGCTTGGCAGTACCCATTAAGTGTCGGTGTAATTACATTGCCTTCGGTTAGTAACGCGGCACAGGTCACCGGCTTAACATCTTAACATGGCACTGCTACTACATGAAACCAGATGAACAAATTACGCATACTGGTATGCAAGGTCATTTGTGTCTTCAGTTTAGAAGAGGAAGTTTAATATGGACAGGTTGAGGAAACAGGAGTGTTTTTTTTTTTCAAGAGATCTATGAATATTGATTTTACAGCTAAAACTGACCAGGTGTCATGAGAATCTGAAATTATGCCCTATATAATCTCATACGCAATTTTCTCTAACCATGGTCCCTGAAATTCTTACTAGCAGTTTCAAAATGCCTCATCGCTGAAGTAAAGTCATCCATACAGAGAATGCCCCTAAACATTTTTGTTTCTAACATTCATACTTTTTGGCCAAAGCCAGTTCTATCACCTGCACCTCACAGTCCCGCAAGTACATGATATAGCTCCCACGCTAGGGGAGGGAACCCACACTGGCCACAGGAATATGCGTCCCTACGGTAAGCCATGATAACAAAGAGGTACTATCATGCAACGCAGCAGTTAAAGCACTCTCCACATAAACCGCATTCTAATGCCGCTAGCTGTGGAATTTGTGGGGTTTTGATTGTTGGCACCATGTGACCATCACTCCTAAATCCAAGTACATCACTTATATAATAATAATAACGTTTTTTGACATCTTCACGTTTCTCCCTTTAACTTACAGTAACGAAACAAAATGCGTCAATACATCCTAGGAATATATAATATTGGCAGGTACAACAAACACTGGTCTTTGACCAGAACAATAATAGTACAACTGAAGCAGTCAATATGAGCAACGCTGGATGGGAAAAATTTTTTCACAAGTATTGGGACCATCGTTAACACATAACTCGTGGCTTTTCCGTCGTCACCGTAATGCAGCTATAGTAGCCTCCTGCGATGAGGTGGCGGATGTATTCTGCAATCGTTTCAGGCCAACCTTGGTGTAGCGTACCACAACAGGAAATGAACTCTGCATAGACAGCGAGCCACAGTCTTCGTCAAGTCCTCGGAAAAAGTCTGCGGCAGAAACAGAACAGGCAATTGACTGTCAGACTGGTAGAGACACACGGGTACCAGATGGGTGATTGCAGAACAACAATACCATTCCCATACACACAGAAAGAGGAAATAGATGTTCAGGTTTCCTTTTACATACGGTGGACCCTCTCTATGTTGTAGCTCATTATAGAGCCCACCCTCTCTACTGTGGCCAAACAACAAACATATATGCCACTACAGTGGTCCCTCTCTTAAAGGGCAGTGTCTGCAGAGGATATCCTCTCTGATATGGAACCAAATCTGGGCAGCAAATAAATTGAATGAATCTGATGATTCCCCTCACCAAAGGACACCTCTCTAATAAGCAGAGAATTATTTGGCATAATGAGCATTCTTATTAGAGGAAGAGTTCTGTGCTACTCTGGTTGCACACAGTTCATGCTCCCTCCATAGGCCACTATCTAATACGACCGTAATATTTCTTTAATTAATAGCAAACAAGGTGGCTTTATTAGAGAGTGACTAATCTCTCTGGCCGTGGAAGTGAGCACCGACCTTTGTGTTCCCCAGCCGCAGCCTCCGCCTGATCCCACAGATCATGGGCCTGTGTCAAATATTCCATGTTGGATAAATACGTCTTCAGTATGGAATGTATTCTGGGTGGCACAGTCAGCCCGCTGTTGCTGCTCCCGGCGGATGCCCCTCCACTGGACGACAGGCTGCCCGATACCTTGGGGACCAGGTGATCACTGTTGTTGCTCCCCTGAAGAAAATCAAAATAAATATGATTAGATCGTATCAGATAGAAATGCATTTTGATTTTTTATTTGTTTTACCTTAACTGTTCATTTCTTCTTTCTTATTTTCTTTTATTTCTTTAACCTACACAATAAAACCGCATTGTCAAGTTTTGAGACTATACTTGTAATCAAAAGCACATCATTTATCATTAACTGAATGACAGTGGACCGAGGTCATGCTATACTTGCTTTATAGAGCTACATCGCTTTATCCTTTAATGCTTTTTCAGTGTAGATGCCGTCCTATTTATAATGGGATGCGATACTATCAGAGACAAGATATCTAGAGTCTGTGTGGTGTATGCAGCTTACCACAGAGCAGATTGTGTCCACACTGCCTGCCGGGGAAGGTTGTGGTGATAGAGGGGACGGTGTGCCCGTGGTCCGTGCCTTACCGCTACCGCTGTTATAAGGAGAGGGGGCCTGGCAGTTGGTCTTGGTATTGGGAGGCTGCGCCAGATGGAAGAAAGCAGATAATTTATATGATAATCACAAAACTAAATAGTGTACTTTTCTTTTTCCCAACTAACCTATGATATTGGACAAAATGACAAACAATATTAATTCTAAATTCCACAAAAAATTGGGGACACAACGTTACCTACGTCATGCTTCTTATGCAGAAAATCAAGGAAGAGTGTTGGCCCAAAACACCATTCTCCTAAATTAACCTTAAATTCACTGCCTTAAGAAATTGATTCCAGTAGATTGTTAAAACTGTACTTAAGTAGTTAACCACACAACTTGCTAAAAAAAATTTCCGTGATGTTTTTCAAACTTTAACTTGTTTTGCACTTTTTTTTTAAACCATGGCATATCCAGAATACATGTAACTCATTTCCTAAAGTGACACTAACCAAGAAGAAGTCATTCACCACCCTTTTGAGAGTTGAGTTCTCTTTCCGGATGAGCGAGTGCATCTTGAGACAGATTACTGCCTGGATTCGGAACCTACAATGGGAACCATATCGCAGGTAAACACATGGCGCAACAAAATGACCGAAGTCACTATTGTTTTATCATGTACATGTGTTAATGGAAATGGTATGTGTGACTCATGCTTTATTGTGATGAACCTATGAAGGTCATACATTTTATAGAAACAGACATATTGCAACAGCTTTGGCCTGACATAATTAGAGATCAAGCTTGACTTTCCACAGGATAGGTGGGAGCCTTAACCATGTTAACCACTACGCTAATGAGGCTGGTTTAGTTGAAACTAAAGTTAGCCTGCTAATCAACTTCAAAGAGACAGGCAAGCATTTAATGATACTCTTCCAATGCATTCAGGCTCACAATGCCAGTAAGTAATGCAAAGATTCTCTTTACATTGGCATATAGTTGAGACACCAGTCTTCATAGAGCACACAATGCACTGGTTCTGTGCTGAGCAAAATCTTAAAGAGGTGACTGCGTTACTCACCATAATACTGATAGCTTCTTTTCCTTCTCCTGGTATTCCGTCGAGTCCTCCTTGGCACGTTTCTGCCACAACTCGCTGAAGGAGACACACAGATCAATGCTGAATACATGTACCAGCGACACCCATGAGCTTTCTCTTTACAAATATCTACAACACCCAACCTAATCCACGTAAACAATCTAACATGCACTATGGTTCAAATTTAATGGAAAAAAGCTACTGAAAAGAATTTGTACTGCAGTGGTGGGTCTGTATTTTTTTTTACACACCAAAGTGTCTTTTTCCAAGTTATAGCACATGTCCTTCCGTTCTTACCGACTGAAGTGATGAGTCTGCTTAAACAAGGATATGTAGCTCTTCGAGTCGGAACGTTCATGCTCTAGAGCCACTGCCGACATGGCAAACATGAGTACAGACTCCAGAAAAGCAGCCAGTTTCTGGATAGCATCAGTCTGAGGAAGAGAAATTACAGTAAAACTCCCATTCAAAAAAAAAAACAAACTATTTTCAGCATCACTAATGATGACACTTGGTAACAAAATTTAAGCAAACCATTTTTCTTTCTTCAAAACGACTCAAAATTAGTTACATGTTAGTGCATGGTGTTGATAGGGAAAGGCCTTTAATCACGTATATGTGTACATGGCAGATTTCTGAGGACGCAACACATCTTTCTACATGTTTATAACAATATTAACAGTCGCAGCAGAAAAATATCTTCTTTGACTTATATACATGACCTTTTTGTTTTAAGCAAACAACACCAGTAAACACGTAGGCAACAATACCAGTAAAACACGTGGATCTATCTTTATAAACTTAAGCCTAACACTAAGTTGCAGCGATGAATTCTTATGGCAGCATGCCTAAGGCCCTATTGCCTACCATTGTATTGGCTTGTCTCTTGGTAATTTTGGCAATCTGCTTGTAGTGTTCACTGGACTGCAAGCTGAAATAATCGCATTGAATGGTTTTAGTATGGTTGCTTAACATTCAAAATTACAATTCAAAACACATTTCACGATTCAGCAACAATAGCTGAAATGTGCTACCGATATTACAGTGGTCCCTGCGATTACAGATCCCTCCATTTGTTTAACAATTCCCTCCACTTTAATATAAGCCATCAGTGTCAGACACAATTCTTATATTTTCAATATAATTGACCCTCCATCAGGCAACCTTTAATTTAAGACCATATTTTTTTGGACTGAATGGACGGTCTTAAATGCAGGGGTATTTTTCCAATGAACAACACAATAAATCGATGGTATTTTCAAAATACACAAGTCACCCGAGTTAAACACTGATTGGTTAATGATCAGATGATTGGTAATTGATTCGTGTCAAATATGGAAATGGACCCTGGTTGGTCAAGCTGAAAGGACGAATATCTGTGAGATCCAAATTTGGATTCCTACGATCACGATGATGGCCACATGATCACTGATGATTCACTGGCAAATTCCTCGAAACCAGTATATGGCCAGTCACTCGACACTCATCTCTCAATTAAACTACATGTATATCTAAAATCCCCAACTGTCACAATCAATTATTTGACACAGGATCATCTCTGTTGTAACATTTAAAAGCTACCAGAATTTTCCGAACACACACGGGTTACTAGTACAACTACGCGAGGTTCCCATGCAGGTAGCTAAGAGTTACATATTGCCTCAACACCAGACCTACCGCTCTATAACTGGTTCCACCGCCGGGCGGCTGCTTTTTCTCCTGTCCAGGATTCCATCAGGTTCTGAGGTGGATTTCGGGGGCTGGTGAGTGGAGTAGGTCCGTTCTGTAGTCAACATTTTGCCCCACTGGTCGGCTACCCGATGTCGGCCTCCCGTGGCATTAGAACTTCCAGCACCGCTGGCCTTCCCCTCAGTTCCGTTCCTGCTCACTATGTCATTGAATGGACTGGTGGCGGGCGGAGGGGTCATTGCCACATCACCATTTGGGGCATCCCAGTCCTAGCAGTAGCCAGAAGGAAGAATGCAAGAACTTCCACAACACACCGATCCAAAGATCAATTTAAACAATGATGCTTTACCGTTAGTATTTCTGAAGATGTTGTTGACACATGAATTACTAATAATTACTACACACATTATATTTATAATACAGTATACTTAACAACCAGTTAACTGATGCTGCAGGGTTATACTTACCGTAACCTTTGGTAAGTCCTTTCTCCGTTCTCTTTCCCTTTCTCGGTCTCTCTCTCGATCTCTTTCCCTCTCTCTGTCTCTGTCCCTTTCTCTATCCCTGTCTCGTTCTCTGTCCCTACTGCGGTACCTTTCCCTGCTTTCAGACTTCCTGTCCCGGTAGTGCTCTTTCCGTTGCCTCTCCCTCCCTCTCTCCCTCCGACTGTCATTGCCGGCTGCAGACTCCCGCGACCGTGACCGTCTCTTGCGGTGGTCTGGCTGCCTGGAACGTGAGCGCGACTCGTGCTCCGTGTGACTGGTATCCCGACTGCTACGGTGACTAGAGCTGGCCTGACTGGAAGTCGTACTCAACTGGTCATCATTGTCACTGCGGTTGGATGGACAGCGAGGCCAGTCTGAGTCCCTAAACAAGAAAGAAGAATTCAATCATATTAAACACCTAAAGGTGGAAGCACAAATAGAAGGGCAGATTTTAACTCTTTGAACGTGTTATTTATTTATTTTTTTTTTGCCAGCACAAAGACTCTGGACCAATTCTGAATCCTGTCAACTGTAGTTGCCTCCCACGTTGGGCCCAGCAGTTCGGCCAGTCGCATCCAAAGAGTTCATGATTCAGAGGCATCTTAAATTGAGTTCCTTTCTTTTCTTGTTTCCCTTGAAGCAAACAAGAATGGGGAAGTTTTGTAACCTAAATCATGTAAATATTATACAGATCACGCTGTAATGTTTGTATCAGCATGCTCACTGATCAACTGACAGAACTATTCTGAGATCTGGTGTCAGGTGCGCTGCAACCCACGCTGAACTAAACACTATCAGACTAAGTGGAAGTTTGGACTGCTTGGTTACTGCATATTACAATCAGTCCAAGTGAATAAAGCTTGGTACTGCATGGTTACTGTTATAATCTGTCAAAGTGAAGTGTGCACTGCGTTGTTGCTGCTACTATCAGTCATGTGGACTGTGCAAGCATGCCTACTGTTATAAAGTCCAAGTGGAGATTGCACTGCATGGTTACTGTTACAATTACTCAAAGTTAAAATTTGCCCTGCACAGTTACTTACTGTGATCATCATGATCATGGGGATAATCAGTCTAACTTGGTGAAGTCTGCACTGAATATTTTCCAGTATTTTTTACTTGTTTAACGTATTTGCCACATAATTTGACATGATCAACAAACTGACATTCATTACCAGTCATATCTAGTACACGACTCAAAGACAGCTTTTATCAAAGGAATAATCCTTGGGCATCATCATGATCATGAACATGTTTAAATTTAACCGCAAATAGCCAGCAGCAGGTGGCGCCTAACATGAGACAAGTGACATACCACTGATCTTCTCTGTTCCATAGTTTCAGGGATCACGTGGGAAATGGGATGTTAATAGCTCTCATCAAGCAATTCTTTCATGTAAGACATCGTCCTAGAGCTTTCCACTACATGTATTCTACATTCTATCTATGGTATATGAACATTACACGCCTGTAGCAGGTAGGAGCATTGCCATTTTACTGCAGTGAAGGATTGAGAGCAGATAGGTGGAATACGGACAAAACGGCTGACCTTGACGGCAGCGTCTGTGTCGAAAGCACTACTGGCACTGTCTTTGTATGCTAAATGGCATTAGATACTAGATAGTTCTTTATTGGAAAAGGACAGGTTTCGAATCGCACTTAGACAAGTGCTTCACAGAAAAAAATGTTGTGATAGTCTAACATGAAGAATGAGCCTCTCATCATGAGATGCAGCAGTGATTACAGAGAGTAAATTTGATCATCGACAGACTGTTACTCGTGGGTGACCAGTAACCATGATACACGTACTCCTCACACTCCAGGCAGTTGCCATCAAAGCTGTGAAACCTACACAACAGGTAAACAGAAATCTGGAACATTATACTGTCAGACAGAACTGTTCTTATTCAAATGACAGCCTATCCCCCCCTTGGCATGTTTGGTGTGTGGCATCTTATATTTTACATGTGAATTAAATGACCCCAAAACAGGCTCTTCACATTTCTCTGGGTTCGTGCAAAATAAGTTGTATTACACACATTACTTATCTGCTGTAATCATGGTAATGATAGTGTTCAGTGTTCAGCCCCTCTACCTTTCCCACAGATAAATAATGATGGTGTGAAGATGAAGAAGATAGTAGCCGTCCATGGGATCTATCCAGCATCTATACATGCTATACAGGTCTAGTAAATCATAATCAGCTCAAGCTACCAACAGTATTTAGGCTAATAAAATATGGCTAGTCTGCTAATCACCAGGCCACCAGAGACTTTTTTTTTAAATTCTTTCTCTGCACACACCTTGCAAATACATGAACTACAATACTGTGCGTGCTGTGCCATGCCTGACATTAGAAAGCAATTTGTCCCTACATGACTACCGTACATTCCCTGGTCCTGCCATGTCCCCATTTCCCCCCAATGCTGCACACAGTTGGGAATCAATACAAGTAAAAACATTTGTAGAAGAAAGGAAATGGAAATTGGATTTTTTACCAGATGGCCTAACTGCCAAACCCTTAGATGGTATATCAACTCACACTGTGCAGAACTGTATGAAGCTATGTCATGCGAAGTGTGATAGGAAGTCCATATACGGTACCAATAGATTGGACTTGGACACACAAGACTTACAGTTGGCATGTGGAATAACACAGAAGTTCTGACAGTGATTTGTATATAATATTATACTTCAACTGATCTTTGCTCCAGCAACAAAGTTGAAACTATTGTATTCTATAAGCTAACTGGATAAAGTCAATACCCTAGCATGTCCTACTTATCGTACTAAGCCCAGATTTGTTTTTAGTGGGTTTGTAACCAGTTACCAGGCACATGACATGCATGATGCATGTCAATAGTACGGGGTTAAGTACTTGATCTAGGCACTTGGCCCAGAAAGTCAGGGCAAGCCATGCTTAAAGTATTCAAACAAACCCATTTCAGGCGCGTTATGCAACTCCCAACATGTGTGCACACTTTTTATGTTTTTTAGGCCAGATGTGCAAGCAAAACTTCCAGTTGGTCTAGTAGATCCAGCAAACATGCAAAACAGGTTTCACATAGTGTTCATATGTCGGTCAATAAGACTAAGAGCAAGGACAAATTTGCATAATAAATACAATAGTCTGCATTTGAGCATATTTGGAGGTTACAAACTATAAAAAAAAAGTTTTAACATGTATATAAGTCGTGTCTTACCCTTTAGAGCCCGGCTCCGCTTGCTGATTGTGATGGCCTGATGACTGGCCCTCCTCCCCCCGCGGCCTCTTGCGTTTTGTAGCACTAGGACTCTCCCGGTCTTTCTTACGCTTAAAAGAAATTTTGGCAAATGTATCCGGCTTCTTTGTGTCACTAGCTTGGAACATTTGGTCAAACACGGCACTGTCGGGCTTGTGCTTGGGTTTGTCTGCAGCCGCAGCTGCAGTAGAGTCTGTATTCACGGCCTGAGGCTGTGAATTGCCAGTGTTGGCTGGAGAAGCAGCAGCAGCAGCGTCAGTCTCCAGGCCTGCAATGGCTTCCTCTTTCACTTTCTCCACTTTAACAGAAGATACACTGTTTGTATTTGTAAGGCAATTGTGTGGGGATCTAGCAGGACTTGCATGCGCAGAAGTTAATAATCCTTGCTCCGGCAGCTGTGAACTGGCCGGTTCCGGTTTAACCAAGTGTTTCACACGTTCCAAGCTAATATGTACCATAATAGAAGGCCTGTCATTGACTATATTTACACCGGCAGGGTATCTATGTCGAGGTTTTTCCGTTTTTGCGGCAGAATCCGCAGCCCGAGCCACGAAGAAGGAGGTGTCTTGACTACTTCCCCCTTCGCCCTGGTCAGTGACCTGACTAACAGTGTAGGAGAAGGATGGTACATGTGGCAGAACCCCCGGTAAAGCATTGAGAGAATCCGATGATTCTACGTGTGTCACAGCATCAGGCAGTGGGGAATGCATGAGGCATGGGGCTGCCACTTCTTTGAGGATGTCCTTTAGTTCTGCCGTTAGCGGCTCTGTCCGGTTAGCACCCACAGCCTGCCTCTTATCACACTCTGACACCAGCCGTACAGTCTCGGCAGGCCGCTTGTTTCCAGTATCATCTCTCGCCTTCAAGACTGGAGAGGCAGCGGGAGAGGCAGCAGCGACCGATGCTTTCTGTCCATCACTGACTGATTTGTCTATGACTTTCCCGTGACCGGGCTTGACTTTTGGCTGTTCCTCTTCATCCTCTGATGCCGATGAGGAGTCGGACGAGGAAGAGGATGAGCCAGCTGACGACTGGCTGGGGGAAGAGGAGGACGAAGAGTCATCTGATGAAGAACTAGACAGCAACTCACGCGATTTGGGACCACACTTATTAATTTTGGCCTTTGTCCTTTGGGAATGTGATGTGGGTTTGGAGACGGCTGACTGGTGATGGCTGGTACGGACCGGATCTTTCCCTGACTGACGGACTCTGGGGGAGGGTTTACTAGTGCTGCTGCTGCCCTGGGACAGGGACTTGGACCGGGCTGCAGCCGGGGACTTGTGTACTTTGCTGTGGCTGCTCTCTGAGCTGGTGGAAGAGTTCAGTTGCTGACTGCTCCCACTGCCTTTCTCTGGAGTGCGGCAACTACTGCTCTTGTCAGGAGTTCGGCTGCTGCCTTGTGAGACAAGGGTAGAGAATGGACTGGCAGTTTTCTGTGACGTGGTTTTCTCGCCTTTCTTACGTTCAGGTATTGCCTTGTTAGTGGTAGTCGCTATTGCTGCAGTGGTATCATTGTCTTGGTGAGGTTTCGTGGATGAAGAAGATGAAGGAGACGATCGCTTGTTTCTGCCCGATTTTTTCCTTGAACCACTACTGCTGCTGACACCAGTTTTACGGACAGGTGACAACAACGGTGCAATCTGAATCGCGCTAATTGGTTCTTCCAGGCCAGAGTCGGTATGCTTGTCCCCAGGCCCAACACAGTGCTCGGTTATTGGCCCTGTGTAAGATCTGTCCAAGTCATCTTCACATGGCAGTTCCGGACTAGCAAGGCTGGCAATCTTCTCGTCGTCTGGCCAACCACTGCTTGGAGGTTCGGCCTTCAACGGCAACTCAACATCTAGTGGCGCCACCACACTGCCAGTTTGAATGATGCTGCTCACCAGGTTGCTGAGCATGTCATCATTTGAAGGTTGAGTGGGACCGCCATCAGCCAGTATCGGAGAAGTGGGATCTATAATATCTTGTACCTCAGGCGAAGGATTAGTAAACCAGTGTCTGAGACTCCACTTATTCTGAAACGAAGAAGAAGATGAATATCGGTGCTGATAATCTTCTTCCATACTGCTATACTATTCAACATGTACTTCTATAATGGTCAATAAAAACAGTATTAGACATTACACACATCGTTGTTATGCCAGCATTATTATGATTATACAGTTACACTTGCCCAGGCTACTACATTTAAAGCAGATGAGCTAGGCAGGAAGTGAGTACTAAAGATGTAAAATTGTGTTGACCTCACGTATTCCCCTCGCACATTATTTAATAATGGAGCTTACTCTCACAATGTTATAAAATCAATACATTAACACTCGGCCCACAAAAAATATTACCACCTACATGGCATTTGCTTATACATGGAATCTTTCTCTGAAAGGTCCAAGTACATGAGGGATCCTCACCTTAAAATCTATGTAATTTTTACTACAGCAAAACAGCCTACAGGTTTCCAGTCTGGCAATCTACCAACAAGGATCTAAGCATTCCTGACATTGAGCACATTGACGCCAATAGTACTATTGTCAATGTGATTGCATAAGAACAGGCCGGCGACATATGTCCCCAGAAATATAAATTTGACATTGGCAACAACAAGTGATGAACAAGTTACATGTACATATTTCTTGAAGTTTGCAATGGACAGTTTGCAAGCATAGCCTGTATATATTCAAGTCAGAACAAGAAAGACTGCTGGGACAGCGGAAAACCCCGCCCGTAACATAGATTACCGTGGTAATACAATACTGGCAAATATATGTATAATATACACCTCTCCTATCACTTAAAATGTAAGTGACCTTGACTTTGACCTTTCAAGGTCACTCAAGGTCAAAAGTGATGATGCCATTGAACTCGTCATATATCAGGTTTCTTATTGATGGTTAATAGTAACATAGGGCCTAACTTGGCTCCTTTACGAGATATAAGGCTTTAAAATTTGGGTGACCTTGACTTTGACCTTTCAAGGTCACTCAAGGTCAAGGTGTCATTGGACTGGCCATAAATGGTTTC
>JAAUYG010061977.1_pt1 | contig 23093 bp, 20 predicted proteins | sample 7278091 | NCBI WGS metagenome assembly JAAUYG01 (sample SAMN14350201, study PRJNA611818) | marine sediment metagenome | isolation source: surface marine sediment (0.6m) | place: French Polynesia: Moorea | collected 2018-08 | reverse complement strand
CGCGCGGCGCCTCCCACCCGGGCCCCCCGGCCCCGCCCCCCCCCCCCCCCCCCCCCCCCCCCCCCCCCCCCCCCCCCCCCCCCCACCAGGCTTATAGTCGGCTTTCAACCACTCATGGTCATATCACCGGTTGCAAGTTAGATTCGGTGGTGTATGCAGGTGTATGCGTGGTGATTTAATGTGTGTGGACCTGTCTTGTTTGGGCCGAACGATCTCCGCCCGACAATTTTTGGGTGCCAAGCCGATTCAATTCCGCCACAGGTGAGCAGAAAGGAATCACTCAGACCATCTATACTGACTCCGAGCCATCCAGTCGGATGCCTAACTCATTAATGCCAAGCGCCAAGCTGAGAAGCGCAAAAATTCCATTTGACGCGGTTGGGGATCGAACCCCGGCCTCCAGCACCCCGAGCGGACGCTCCAACCACTATGCTACGCGGGAGCGGTCAAACGGCGACGGTCTCACCAGGCAGCCCAAAGTGTACAAGTACGTACAGCTCTAAAGTTTCCTACGTGAAATTCAAATTTATAGCTCACTGGAAATCATTGCACAGCACAAATTGGAGAGAGAAGAACATGGCATATCTGGGTTAGCGCTAGACAAGGAAACATTTTAGAAAAATTGCTAAAGAAGCTGTTTATGTTTAGCTATTACTACTAGCCATTGAAATCTAAAGTGTCTACTAAGTATTGACATTTTTCTGTTATTTGAGAAATTACCTGGGTTACAACTTTTCTAATCCATGGTCAAGAACCCCCACAGCGTTTAATAAATGGTCTTTTAATAGATGTTTAATTAGCAGTTTTTGGCTATAAAGCATATGAAAATTCCTTTAGCCAAATGCTGGTGGCCTTAGCCTATAGATAATTGCTAAGCCCTTGCCGCTAACCCAGCATACTACACATGCCAAAAACATGCTTGGGTAAAACTACGTTCTGCCAATTTACATATAACTCTGCTTTATGGGAAAATATAATTTCCCGCTTAATATGGAATGACCACAATCATTTTGTGCAGACACCCGTTTCGACTAACTTGTTTTGATTAGAAAAGGCGCTGGCTTTTGCATGCCTCCTCTTCACAGCAGACATCAAAAGCTTTACAGGATGAATGCGGAGGGACCGCTTTCTGCCAGAGGGACCACAGCCTGGCACGGTGTACCGACTCAGAGTTCTGTCTGCCGAGAAAGACGACGGCAACATCTTTTACAGATCTGGCCGATCAAGGGGCGGCTTTTAGGTATAGGAACAAACAAAAGAGGGCAGGTGCGAAAGCAGAACACGGAAACCACTGCAGCAAATCATTAGGAGGAGATCGGAGATCTTGTCCGGGGAGGAGTCGCTGTACTCTAACGGCGATCTGGAAGAACGTGGCAGACACACAGACCGACATTCCTCGCCACAGAAGAGTTTCGCATAGCCATATGGAGATAACAGGAGATGGAAAGCGTAGATATGCATGTCGGCAGCGTGGTAGATATCTAACCGAAGGAGAAAAAAAGAAAGTAGTATGCAAATTTCATCCATCGATATTTTTTACAGTCCTCTACTGTAACACAGCATTTCGACAACGCTGCCTTCCACGACATATTATATGCTTTGTCCGATGTAATCTACAGTCGCATCACCGGTGAGAGACAGTCTTCAATGAAAGAAAGCATGAACGGTGTGGGAACTTTCGTAGGAGAGGGAACGGGTGGTGGGGTGGCGAGGGGGTAGGGGGGGGGGGGCATCGTGAAGCAAGATTTTGCCACTTCTTGAGCAAGATATATTTGCCAGTGCTGTGGAGAGTAAACCTCGGCACGAAAGCTGAGTAAATCAGGGTCTCCGCTATAAAAGCTTTCCCGTAAGAAAGGCCTACCCAATAGGTCATGTATCTCTCAATTCGACGGTGCCACGCTTTGGTCTTCAACTGGGGCGAATTTTCTGCTCCTTTTGCTAAGTTGTGGCCCATGGCTTGCGAAATTACTGACTGCAGATGTTGCAATTTCAACGCTCTTCGTCTTTAATTACGCATCGGCGCCGCCATACGCCGATAACACGTTTTGCAGTGGTTTGGCAAAAATACTGAGATTTCATCCAAAGGCATGTCAAATTTACGAATCCGTCCGGATTTAGAACTCGCTAAAAATAACCGGGGACGGCATTTTGAATGGATATGTACCCGCGTCCAACACAAACCAACTGGATTTTTTTCTTAGCTGGGGTTAAGTTAGGGTATGGCTATGACATTGTTACTATTCCACGACGAAATCGGAAGAAAGGTGTTTGGGTTGGGCGCCAAAGACTTGTGTTTGCATTAGAAAATAAACTACACAGACAGAAAATAATCCTTATTATGGGGTATTATTTTGCTTTATTCTGGTGTTTTTCCAGTAAAATATTATCCAAGGGTACAAAAATTGACCAGAATACAAGTTAGGGTTCATAATTAGAAATTTCCCCTATTTAGGGGAATTTTACTGAATGTGTATCCGCAAATTAGGATTGAGAATTTACTCAAAAGATATCATCTAATTGAAAATGTACGTCAAATTAGAGAACACTCCCTAGCTAGGTTAGGGAAAAATGCCCAAAAGGCGCCCTTTTGCGCGGCAGATCCATGTTACCCCAGGCATAGCAAGTGGTCCCTCCCTCGGGTATATGTACTGCATATTCATGCATATCCAGGATATCTTGTAGCATACAGTGTGAGGGGTATACAAAACATACAGAGAACAACAGACCTTTGAGATTGCGGTGTTGCCCTGTGATGCAATTTTAGAGTTATATGTCATATATGTCATTCGTCAGAATACACACTATTTGCGAAGGTCACCGTAGAGCTTACACCAATCTACATACTAGTATGCATGTAGATGGAACCGTGTGGTTGTAAACATGATCCATGATCACATGTCCATGTGCATGTGTACGTATATGTACACATACACATGGACATGTCCTTTAAACACAATGCTACTTTAAAATCAGTGCTTTAGAATGCTATATCTATATGTAACATATCCCTGACACTTTATTCAACGACTATACACACCGTTAGTTACTTATACTTTTTGTTAAACGCGTGGAATTTAGCTTCCATAAAGAAAATAAATCCTGTGTACTTCTTTGCACTACGAAACACAGTGAATACCGCAACTGATGGAGATAGTTTACTCCTGAACACGTTTTCATTAGACAGACATTCAAGAATCACCACGAGCACAGGGTGCAATCATTTCGACAAGCTGTCAAACAATAACCGTTGCCGCTGAATTTGGCACAAGACAACAGTGGCTTTTCTCTCGTCTTACGTAAAGTGTTCCTAATATGAAGCCCTCTGTGTTCACTTACCTTTTTCAACAAGCCTAATTTTCCCTCCTACAGGAAGGAGCAGTGGTACCGATACGTTTGCCTCGAGGCTGAATTATAACTTATCAGCGCACAGTCCGTTCTTGAAATAGATAGATCCCTGATGGCTGGATGTCTGTTGGAATTCGCACAAAAAAGGGGGCAAAAAGTTTCTTAATGGCCAAATTGGATCCGAAACACCATCCACCAAAATCTTGAGATATTTAAGTGCCGCGATATTTCGTTGGTGGTCAGAGATGTTACAAGAGCACTATCCAACACGCCCATGAAGATACGATCTCTATCCAAGCGGTTGTGTTGAAACGGATTACGTTTCACAAGAGTGACGTCACATAGCTGACGTGGTCTGATACAAGTCCTCTCAGCTGACCGTTTCGAGTCTAGATTTTACTCCCAGACTCTGGATTCCGTGCAACATTCCGCAGAGCCGTTATACAGATGAGAGACTCCCAGGTAAAATTCCCGGCACGGACCGCCATATCATTGATGAGCCGAGCTCGGTGTTATGGTGTTTCTGTTGCTCCGCTAGGAGCCTATTATCTCTCTCCTCAAACACCCCGTAATACCTCGGAGTAAGAGCTGTGGCTTAGGGAGAGGCGGCCATTGTATCGAGCCAGGGGGTGGCGAGCGGCAGGCGGGCTGGGGCAGGCTACAGAAGCTCATTAGCTACCTGGGGAAAAGAACGTAACTCGAGGCTGGGATCAGAGGAACCGCGACCGGGAGTCGGCAGGCCAGGTGCAAGGGGCACCTACACAGCCGGCAGAGCCACGGAAACTGCCATAACTCCCTCAACTTCCGCGCTTGTCAACACACACTCATACCGGCCCGCAAAAGATCGCTGCTTACTAATTGTCTTCCGCCGATCTCATCTGTTTTCTTTACATTTAGGAGCGGTTATAATGGAGGAATGAAAGGTTAACTATATAATAAGGAGTCGTCTCGTGGTTTCGGAAACCGATAATGCTGTGTTGTCTGCACTGGCCACAATAGCATCAACCGGGTGCCCTACGCACAGGGTTCTGCTCCAGAAAACAATCTTCATGAATCCAGTAGACCACAGTTTGTTGGTGTACATAAGCTTTCCCATCCAGCCACATGGTCGAACGCTGCAGCTGACTTGCAATTATTCCGTTCCTGTAACTAGTCATTTGCTGTCATGTCTTTTTTCAATTAACAACCATGGATGCAGTGACATACACTGTACATGTACACACTGTCTAGAGTGCTGATCCAAGCTCCGCGTATACCTCCATGTACACAATGGGCAGACAGCATGCACTAGGACATCGAAGGCCCACTGGCAGAAGGGTATAACTCAAAGACAGCCGTTTGTAAACATCGTGGCATGGCCAGAACAGGTCACTTTCGGTTACCACGTAAATTGTACAGTACAACGGAAGGAAATCCGTCTGTCATTATCGTGGACGGCCTGGCCCAGAAGAGGTCATTTCCTGTTACCACATAATGGTTACATCTGAAGGTTCCTGTAGATCATCGTAGGCAGAAGAGATCACTTGTGGTTACCACGAAAAGGTACAAACAAGTGAAGGGATGCCTTGTGTAATCATAGTGGAATGTCCAGGCCAGGTCTCCTGTGGTTACACCAGAAGAGTACAACTGAAGGAAAGCCATCTCTATTTTGTTGTGGGATGGAAAGAAGAGGCCACTTTCGGTTACCACAAAACGGCACAACTGAAGAAAGAGTTCTGTAATCACCGTGGCCAGAAGAGGTCAATTGTGGTTACCGCAAAGTGTTACAACTGAAGGAAAACCTCTCCTCCTGTAATCATCGTGGTCAGAAGAGATCTTCCGTCGTTTTTATCACGAAAAGGTACAAATGAAGGACAATCTTGTCAATCCTCGCAAAATGGCCAGAAGAAGTCCCTCCTTGTACTTACGATTGCTACAGAAGGGTACAAGTGAAGGGATGTCGCCTGTAATGGCCGGAGCAACATCAAATAGTACGGGCTTGAACACGCCGGTGCACATGTTACGAGCAAAAAAAGGACATATCGGTGCAAATATTGGGGAGAAACAATTAATTAATGAGAAATAAGGACCATTACCGTTTGTGCGGCAATAGCGTATCGCATAGAACTGCTCGACCCGACACTGCAGCAGCAAACATGGCCTAATTTTGTGTCTAGGATTGATGATAAAATCTGAACTGGGGGACAATTCTGCTTAATTTTGTCTAGTGATGATAAAATCTGAACGGCGGGACAATTCTCGGGAAAAAAAACCAACAAAACAACCAAGGCACGAAAGGAATCGTAAATGTACCTTGCAGTGCTCTCAAAGTTTCCACGATGTCTCTTGGCCATGTGTCTGTTGAGCCTGACTGGCTACCAAACATACCAAGTTTCGTCCAAGATCGGTTTATAGCTGTGCCCTTTGTAAACGATGGCTGCTCTTGGGGCCCTGGAGATCGATACCACACAGCAAGTTCGCAGTAGCCAGTAGATCTGCATACTGGACGAGTATGTTATACCATTCAACGCTTGTTTGTTTGCCTTGCCCTTCCTCGAGGCACCCATCTTGCCTGCAACGTTTTGGCACTTCGTGCGAACTTTTAATTGATGGGCATGTCTGCTTCTCCGGGATATAGCACAAGGGGCAAGTAATACATTACAATGTCAGGTGTGTTCTGCTTCGGCGGTGGATTTGGAAACAAGCTATTAAACCTAAGCATTGGCCTCCTTGAGCTTTAAACCTTGGAAACATAAATTCCTGCATTCCGCTATTATGTACATTCATAAAAAAGGTATTGTTATATTTGCCACGAACATTTGAAAAATTGGTATTCTAACAAGCAGCGAAATGTATGGTACAACGTACATGTACATTGCGTAGTTTTATCGAAAGCCATGAACATTACCACTACTGGATCCCTGCTGATGTCATCTCTATTACTGCTGCTGATGCTGTTGGTACTACGCCCACCACTACCACCACCACCACCATCATCATCATCATCATCATCATCATCATCATCATCATCATCATCATCATCATCATCATCATCATCATCATTATCACCACCACCACCACCACTACCAAAACCACCACCACTACCACCCCCACCACTACAACTGCATTTGAAAATGGGAAATCTGCATTATTTTAAATTCTAAGGCTTTCCATGCAACACTATTTTAACGACTGTCACAAAGACTTTTATGGTACATTTAGACTAACTGCCAACGTTAGAGAAAAGTTTTTTGAAGGACCCCAGATTTGGAACACCAGTCCCTCTGTCTAGTCTCTCAGTTAAGTCTAGGCTATTGCTCTGGTTGCATGATGATTACCTATATGTTCAATGAAGAGGCTCAGCAAGATAGTTAATTCATTTTCATTTCATGTATATATATATTTTCCACACTGCGTAATGTTATTATAACACAAATAGCGCAAGTATTGCATTCCAGTAAGTGAAGTGGGCATGATGCATATGCAACGTAGCACGTTGTACGTAAGTCTTGATTATTATAATATGGGCCAATAGCAGCCACCATAATTATATGAGCATATGTTATTCAGTCATGTACATGTATAAATTGTAATTTGCGTAGGCACAACCTACAGGTTCTGTTGTCGACCTGTGCGTCTGGTACAAAAAGCTGATATAAATAATTGAACCATGTACATGTACTGCCAGTTTTCTGATCTCTGATCCTGAATAAATTATCTACATTCTATGTTCCGGGTTTTGGTTGCTGACATTTGAAGAGCACATATCCTGCGGAATTTAGTTGCTGCCGTGACTTTTACATACAAAAAAAGAGCTTCCATTCCGATGTGACAAATACACGGCACCTTGACCTTGTCTTTTTGTTGGGAGTCCTAGCTGATTCTGTCTGAGACAACGGAAGCCAGGATTAGATTAGCGCTGCTATCCCGCAGGAAGCGAGCTTGTCGGAAAGCGGGTAACCACGTTACAGACGGCGTGACATCACATTTTCCGAGCCCGACTTCCGGGGAAAGCGGGGAAGGTGTGCTGTGGCGCCGCCTGGAGAAAACGAGGTTAGCAACAGGCGCAGGATTTCTGCCGTCCCCTGGGCTATTGTCTGCTGTCCGTCGTCTGCTTCTTCTTCCATCGAAGGCAGACAGACTACGTTAACAGAAATCCTTTGAAATATTGATCAAAAAGCGCCCCAACGAGTCTTACATTTGGAATACATAACGAACTCTTCACTTTGCCACTCTTACAATGGGAATGATTTCCTCGATAAAAGCTAATGGAACGTCCCCCCCTCCCCCCACACACACCAGGCAACGGCCTATAGGTGTATTTTTGCGGGAGAGAGTGCTGCTAGACGAAGTTTGGTCGGATTCTGGCGTAAGTGAGTTTTTTAAAAGCACTTGAAAACAAGTTTGACTTCTTGAGTTGATCCGAGTTGTGGGTCTGTGTTTGTAACACCTGCCAAAACAATATGCAGATGTAGCTTTGCTCTTTAACTTGAGTTGTTTAAGATTACTCAATGGTTAGAATTGCACTGTAGAACATGACAGGATTCTGATTGAACACTTATTATTCACCAACCAATTACCGGGCAGATTTACGTAACGGTTATAATGACGGTGATGAAACCTGGTGTGCAGCTTCCCCTAGCAGGAATACATCAACACTGTTGATGTATTAAGTGCTTTTAGCTGAAAACTGCCTCATTTTGTGACGAAAACATTAAAGTTTCACACCATAAGCCTAGATCAAGGTCCGCATGACACTTTGAACCCTACATGCAAGTATGATGGTCTAGGTGACTCAAGCTATATTATACGATGCACCTTTGCGTTGAATGTGACTCATTTCTACGATACACCTTTGCCTTGAATGTGCCTTTAATTGATATTACCTCTATAGTCATCCAAAAATCACAATCTGAATCTGCGTGCACAATAAACCACTACTATACAAAATGATACATTCATGATCGTATAGTTTAAAGTTTATCAGCTTCGATTCCGCCAATATCACATGCCACGCAATCGTAACCTTCCCATGTGTTTTATATAATTTTCTATGACACCTGCAGAATCTGTCCAAAATCACGTGGAAGCCATAATGTCATAACATGGTTGAAACTCGACAAATTGATATGAATTTAAATTTATCTGACTGTATAAGAGCGCTGCTACAATATGTCAAGACTATTTGAGAAGTATTCAAAAAGTATTTGAATTTTCATATTACTGTTGGAATGTGTTTAAATACAAATAGTGATTCATTTTAGAAACATCAAAATACAAATATAAATACTTTACAAAAGCATCCCATACATTCAAATACAAATGCTTTTGTATTGTGTTGACCCAATGCGTGACAAGAAAAAGCAAAAGTAGTGCTCCATGATTCAGAATTGAATCAAAAGAGTAACGGTTGTTTTTGCTGCTGTTGTTTTTTACTCTTGACATGAACAAAAAAATTTTAAGAAAATTTGTTATTAAAGTGTCATGATATGTTTAACACTTTTCATAACGCCAAAACGTGTTCACACATCAGATCTAATCATGTCATTGGTCTACCGGTCTTGCTAAAATTGTGTCTAATGGTGACAATTTTGAATTTTGGTCCCCTGATAGTTACACGATACCGAAAACGACGGCAAGTGGACAGATGAATGTTGACCTCCCTTATGTTAGACGCACTATTGGGTCTATACAGAGCATCAATTCAGGCTAACAATGAGCACAGGGGTACATATATCTAACATATACATTACATGCATTAACCTCTGAATACTGAAATGCATATAATTATTCCCATTAGGGAACTTTTGCAGGAAAAACCTACCTTTATCTGTTAAAATGGTCCTCGTATCTGCCCATGTAATTATGCATTTTCAGCAGGAAATCGCGTTGGGTATGGAAAATTCCCAGGAACAAGTTTCAGGAGGGACAAATAAGACTTCCTCCCACTTGTTATCTGATAGAAACTCTACCGACAGGATATCCTTGTGAGCTGTCGTCGGCGAGAAGTTTAATACCCGGCATCTGCGGCGTTTACTATACCCCCGTCTGTCCGTCCGGGGGCGGGGAGAGTGTTAAGGCCAGGGTAACCCATTGACAGACGGATGGCCGCATCGAGTGAAAGAAGAAGCTACAAGAATCCAGAATGGTCCGATGATATTTCTGCTATCTCCGCCCCTAGGGCAGATATCTACACGCTCTCCCGCTGCTGCCGTGAGTAATGCACACCGAATTGTTTACCTGCCCTTACCAGCCATGCTCGCTTGAATTCGTTCCGCTTAGGATGGCTCAGTCAGTCGCCTCTGTATTTTAAATTCCTGGAGCATGTAATGACGATAGAAGCCGACCAGGCGATCCCCTATGGCATCAGCAGAACATGACAATACTTCAACGGCTTCTCTATCGGAGCAGTTGTGTGGCGGAACGGGCTGGGAACAGATAGTGCATGGCATAATATTTAGTTGCTCGGGTCTGCCCTGTTATTTCCTGTTTCTGCTCAGTCTGTACTTTTCCTGCCTCTATACCTAAGCTTACTACAACACCTTTACCTAGGAATTTTTATCTTTCTTTTTCTGTCGTTTTTCTGTGCGTTAAAAACAAACGCTTCCATGTGTTTGGCCCATGAAGGGCACCCTCTTGTGAGTGTGTTGTTCCTCCAGCTGGCCGGGATGTGGGGGTTTGTTTCTGAGAGACAGGAGCAATCCCTCGCCTGATCAATCTGCTGCTCTATCATCCCACACTGCAGCGATCGCCGCCATAGACACTACAACAGCGGTTATTAACGATAAACAGGCACTTCACGCTGTTCGGGAGTAATTCCCCCCGGTCGCACCCCCGTCGCTGGCCCCGGCGAGCCGAGCCGCTGCGCCCGGGATGGGGGACCCCGGGATTACCTGACGGACTCCGACGGAATGTGCTCACAGGATTCCCGACACGGGTTCTCTCGTGACCCGGACGTGACCTTAATCTGCTTGTTTCATGGATCTTCATGGACGTTTATCCAAGGAGAGATTGTCAAAGCGCCGCAGACTCCAGGAGGGCGGCGGACTCTGCTGAGAACACGGCGGGTTCGTAGGGTTGTATTACGAGTATTGACTCAGTGTTTGAGAAAATGGAATCACGGCCCCAAAACAGTTGTCTAAAGTGGATCCTGGTAGGATCGACTAGGTGTTACAAGGAGTTTGTATTTAGACACACAGTTGTCCGTGATCCGAGTGGCAAGTACTTCCTGGCACATGTACAGACACTAAATAAACCACCCTGTGTGCCGCCACCTATTATGTTAAATGGCAGTCAAGGTCTAATCGAGCATGTACAATGTACATGTAGTTTTCTATGGCAATGCGGCAATGCAAACCTGGATGCAATTAAGATTCTTTGTTGTTAAATAGTGGTAGTAGTAGTTCTACTAAAATCATCCATGAGATCATAATTGAGAGCTGCATTATACATTCAAATTTGAGTGTTAGACACACGTCATACGTGCATTTAAGTTAGTACAATGGCACAAGCTACAGACTGAGTCGATATTTAACATAGAATGTTTGATTTTTGTTTTTTAAACTTTGGTATCCGAGCTCTCTGATATATTTCAACACGGCACACCTGAGCTCAACACATCCCATAAATCAGCACCCTAGCTATGATAGATACGCAGAAATTACGCACTTTGTTATCCTTAACACCACCGAATCCATATCCAAATATCCCATATTAAATATCTGATACATGTATCTACTAATAGTGGTTAGTTTCTTCTCATATGTATGTATTTACTGGCTTTAAATTTATTATTTGATCCGTCAGTGGTTAATTATCAGTCTTAAAACCAAGGCGAATCTTACCAATTCAAACATGTATGGGTATCCTTTTCATGTTACACTTCTACCAGGAGCAAATTGGCAACCAAATCCGCCTTATCAATTCTGAAAGAGCTAAATTAAATGTTGTCAGTTACAGAGTCAGATGAGTACAACTGGTTTCTTTTTATCACAAGATCAAGCGCATTTGGTTCTGTTGCAAGTGAATGACATCCCCTGAAAGACAGCTTCACTTGAAATTAAATATCAAGCCAACTTTCATATTTATCACTTAGAGGTTATATGAGCTGTCAACATTTTCTTAGAACTTCATCCTTAGCAAGTTGTGGCAAAACAAAACGTCCTCGCTTGGTCCACGTAGAATAACTCTCAACAAAAACATGCGATATTTTAACTAGGGCCAAGGTCCTTAAGCGGAGGAACAAGTGTATAAATGGATCATATAACAAGACGTCTAGGGATTGTGAACCACAGATCACTATCATAAGGCTAAAACTGAATAATGTTTATCACAAATATAAAGGACATAATAATGAATAAATTTACATGACCACCGTTGATTTAGTCCAGGTGTTTTGAGCCGTTATTCAGATCCAGACAGATATGTTTTGTATAGAGGTATTAGACGCAGTCTAACTTGATGCTATTTAATTACAGCAGCTCAAGTTTAAAAAGCACTTTAACTGAATTATTACGGTAATCAGGGATGAGCCCTTTTAACTACTAGTTGATTTCTGATATTACTATGGTTGCTATATGCAGTACCAGTTATTTGGCGCTCAAAAAACATCTGGCAGTTCTTGTATAAGAATTTGAAAATGGTGGTTTACAATATCTGAAGTTGATTAAGCAGTCCTTGAGAGGGGTAAGATTAGTGGAATTTGATCAATTTTCCTTTTGGGTTTGCATGTTTCGATATTCATACCATAATGTTCTACCGTATTTAATGTGTCAATTCAGAATTTTTCAAAAATAACCCACAATTCTTTCCTTTCCTTAAATGGACCCTGTTTTTTTAACTGGGGTCATGTGGGGTCAAATTAAATAGGTATGAAAATCTGTTAACGGTGTAACTGTATCAACCGTAAGATTTTTCAAGACCATTTTTCTTGACCAGTGGGTTACACCTTGAACCCTGGAAGGTCAAATATACTTCAGTTTTGCTCTACAGTCTTCGAGTTACAGATCAATTTGAGACAAGTGCACCGAATGACCCCAAAATGACCTACAACACTAGTTTAAGCTTGTGCCACTTGTAGAGTGCTCATTTCTACAGCTGTATTTAATACCACTGCACAACAGTAATATTTACAGTTATACATTAAATACAGATAGAAAGCACGACAAAAGAAGTAAGTTTTAACTTAAAGTTCTTTTTAAGATGGTAAAAGAGTAGCAATCTCTTAGATTGCCTTCTGGTAATAGCTCTATTACCAGACAGTTTTCAGTTACTGGCTATTTTGAGACAAGTGCACTGAATGACCCCAAAATGACCGTAAACACTAAAAGGTCAAAGGTACCCCATACGAATGTTGCAACTACCCTCAAGTCCCAAACTTCATTCGGTTTCGCTCTACGATTATCCGTTTCCAAGATATTGCAATTTCTCATTTTTCCATCAGCCGCAACGTTAAAATTCCAACTTTTTAAAAAACAAACAAATAAATTTGACGCTTCAAAATCACAACAGACAACTGTAATGAGGAATCTCACTCTGAAATTCAGAAAAAAAGTTTGTAAGGAAAGAATCATAACTATAGGAGTGACGAAAAAATTTTTTTTTTGTAAAAACTTGACATATGAAATTTCAAATAGTTTTTTGTGAGGCCTGTCACGTGGTACATTCACAAAAAAGTTTGGTTGGAAAAGAATAATAACGGTGGGGGGAGTACAGGAGTAGAGCTTTAAGATTTTTCCCATTAACCACAATGTTAAATTTCAATCTTTTTTTAAATTGAAATTGGAAATTTCACAAGTGGCCCAGGGGCCTTGGCATTCTGCTTGGTCACTTGAACGACAGGAAAACGTTAGGTTTAAATGGCTACCAGGCATGTAGATACTAGGTAAATAGCTCTGTAGCTGAGATGACTCGCGTAATGCTGTCAAAATTCTGAAATGCACTGAATTACCTCAGACTGACCTTAACACACCTTACAAAGTCACTCGAGGTCAAATGTGATAGTGCTGTTGGACTTTCCATATGTGATTTCCTATTAGTGTCTAATAGCCCAATTCGGCCTTTAAGAGATATAAGCCTTCGAAATCTGAGTGAACTTGACTTTGACCTTTCAAGGTCACTCAAATCAAATATAATCACACCAATGGACTCCCCATAACGCTTTCCTATTAATGTTTAATAGTAACACATGATCAAACTCTGCTCCTTTACGAGATATAAGGCTTCGAAATATGATTGACCTTGACTTTGACCTTTCAAGGTCACTCAAGTCACATGTAATCGCACATCAATAGACTCCCCATACATGCTTTCCTGCTAATGTTTAGGTAATAGTAACATGTGGCCTAACGCAGCTCCTTTACGGGATCTATATGCTTCGAAATCTGATTTACCTTGACTTTGCCCTTCTAAGGTCACCGAAGTCAAATGAAATCGCATCAATGGGCTCCCCATATATGCTTTCCAGTTAGGCTTAATAGTAACATACACATACATGTATGCCCTAACTCTGCTCCTTTAGAAGATATAAGGCTTCGAAATATATGGTCTCATATTATTGTTAAATAGTAACATATGGCCTAACTCAGCTCTTTTATCAGATATAAGCCTTCGGAATCTTAGGGACCTTGACATCGCCCTTTCAAGGTCATTAAAGTCAAATGTAATCGCCCAAATGGACTCCCCATACATGCATTCCGATTAATGTTAACAAAAGCGAAAAGAATCATGAAAAATCGTATTAAGCTCAAAATGTCAAAATCCCAAATAGTACTTTTGTGAGCACCACTGAGAAGAAATTTCAGGAGACGATTGGACAAATTCACATTGGTGATTTGAGGGAGGGTAGCATTTTGATTTTTTCTTTTTTTTTTTTTTTTTTTGGGGGGGGTGCGTTTTGAATTGTTTCCATAGGGCCCCTTGCTAAATGAAAGGAATAACATTCGTGAAAAATCGTAAATTCGAAATTGAAAAATCCAATACAGTACTTTTGTGAGGACCAAAATTCAGAAGAAGTTAGAAAAGATTCAAAAGTGATTTGAGGAAGAGTAGCGTTTTGCTCCCATAGAGTCCAATGCTAACGAAAACGAAAAAAAAATCCTGAAAAATTGGAAATGTATTTTTTTTTCACAAATTCAAAAATAACGTCAGGGCATATGGCTGCAGGGGAAGCAACAACTGAGATTCGAAATAAATCTGCATGATAGGTTCTGAGATAATTCTGACACGGACGACGGACGACAGACGAATTTCGATTTCATGAGCTTAAAAATTCGTGAAAAATTGTGCACCCAAAATGTGAAAAATCTAAACAGTACTTTGGTGAGGACCAATGAGAAGAAAATTCATGAGAATTTTGAAAAAAAAAAATCAAAAGCGATTTGAGGGAGGAGTAGCGTTTTGAATTTTTTGCTCCCATAGCGTTCCATGTTAACGAAAATGAAAAGAAAACAACGTGAAAACTTTGAAAATGCATTTTTTTTTAAACTAAAAAACTTCCGGGGCATGGCCCAGGGCAAGCAACAACTGAAATTTGAAAGAAATCTGCCCAATAGGTTCTGAGATAATTGCGACACGGATGACTGACGACGGACAGAATCTCATATTATAAGCTCTGCTGGCACAGTCAAGCAGAGCTAAAAAAGGAAAAAAAAAAGAATGAGGATAGCAGAAGCAAAAGATCTTCAATTGCATGCAGATATAATGAATAAAGAAGCAAGAAAGCAAGAAAGAAAGAAAGGATACACATCTATTAAACATAGATGTACAATGATATCTTTGAAAGCATGAATTGTCACATGATGTTCGAGGATAAAACATTTCAAAACATCTGTACCTGTCTCATCTAGCATAGCCGAAGCTTTTCTCTCTGAGGGATTCCTGACAAACTTTTGTCCCGACATAGGGATCGGTTCCGGGCCAGATCTGGCCTATCCGGATCGCCGCGCTGTCAATTGTCACGTAATGGAACACCTCTACCGCCTGTGTGCGCACTTCCGGGTTTTACTGCTCTGTCACCGATGCCACGTAACATGGCGTTTCCGTGACTGTGTGGGTTGACGTCCGTCTTTCCCTGTGTCTGCCCACTGGTCTCTCTCACACCTGCCGTGGGTAGGTATCCAGTTCCCCACTGCACACGTGGATGATAATCCAGAAGCTGGTTCAGATGGGGGCTGACATGATGGAACAGTCGTTGATGCTAAATTTACCCTGATAAAGCCATTAAATATCTAATGTTACCCAGATCTTGTTTTACATTTTGTGCTATTGTGTTACCCAGTATATTGGTTCATTCCCGGAAAAGCCAATAAAAACTGTGCTGTGTGTCACGTTTGACACCTGATGCTGTATACTATACCAAGAAATTACCTAAGCTATACTGCGTTTTCCCACCTATATAAACAAGACCCAATAGTTATGAAATTTTGAAATTAAGTTACATTACTTTACATTTTTAAGCTATACACACAGGAATTAATGGAATACAGGAACGCGGAGAATAGTATCTTCAAAATGGCTTGTGTCAGAATGAAAGGAACACAAATTTGGACCTCGGGAGAAAGTTTTTAGTTCATATAGCGTATATACTTTATTTGCCCATTAAATGTTGAAGACCATTCTGAGGTAATTCCTTGGTGTTTCTAATTTTTGACAACCTGGGACCTTGAAAATGCCTGGTCATAGAGCGAAACTGACAAACTGTTGGGTCACTGGGGTGTATGTAGGGTACTTTTGACTGTTAAATGTTAAAGATTATTCTGCGGTCACAAAGTGCATTTGCAATTTTTTTGGTAATCTTGTGTCTCGAAAACAACTAACTGCTTGTTGAACGACAGGGGCAAAATGTGGGCCTCGGGATATATTTAGCGTACAGAAGGTGCTTTTGACTGTTAAGTTTTCAACTTAAAGGTCATTCTGAGGCCATTAAGTTCATTTGAGATTTTCGCCAATCCTGTGTCTTGAAAACAACTAAAACTGGTAGTAGAGCGAAACGGGGCAAAATTTGTGCCTCGGTGATAAGTATTCAGTGCTCAAGGTCATTCCGTTATTGAGTGAATTTGCAATTTTCAGCATTCATTCAACATTCTTGTAGCATCCACATAAACCTGTAACTCCAAAATTGTTGCTCTTAGGCAAAAAACTGATGATTTTTTTTTCCTTTGCGACGATCAGACTAAGTTTACAGCGTACTTCGAATAAATTTGACCTCACACACATCAATCCAATTTTTCCGAAAAGCGAAGGCTGGAATCAAGGTCATGCAACTCCTCTGCGCACCCACTAACCATAAATGTCCCTGTGGAGGAGCCTTGTCTAAGCAGATCGCCAATTAAGGCCCCGGGGCCTACGGTTTTCCCTAAGATGAGACTCCATGGGCGCAAAAACACCAAGAATACTGCTTGTCCTACATATCACGTTCATATTATTTCAAACCTCTCCTCATTTTTGAATGGTCTTCATAAAGTAGCTGTGTTGATTTTGTGAATTGTGTGAATTTGATTGTTTGCGCAACTATTCCCTTTTTTGAAATTTTACCACTTTAATTGATACAATGGATAGGGTCCAATGGAAGAGGTGTTATATATGCTTATATCTCGTAAAGAGGTGAGTCACCCAAGTGATACTGCTAAAACTAATATGAGGTCATATATGTGGGCAGTGCAATAAGTGACCATTAAAAGTTACATTAAGTCAAGATCGCTCACATTTTGGAGGCTTATATCTAGTGAAGGAACTGAGCTAGGCCATACGTTACTGTTATGCCATTGGAGAGTACGGCGAGGCCATACATGTACATTCAGGGATATGGGCAGTTACAGTTTAAGGTTATACCCCAACCGTTTACATCCCACCGAGTAACTGAGTTAGGACATATATGTTACTCTTCACCACTAATGGTAAGTCATATGTGGGAAGTCCACCCGCGCCATTACATTTGACTTCGAGTCACATTGAAAAAAAAACATGTTCTAGGCACCTCACATATTGCAGAAAAGAGTAAGTTAAGGCATATGCTAGTATTGAACACTAATAGGAATTCATATGGGGAGTCCAGCCGCAACATCGCATTTGAACCTTAGTGACCTTTAAAAGCCCATATTCAATTTCACTCATTTTGCAAACCCTTGTATCTCAGAAGAGCAGAGTTAGGTAACTTTATTACTGAATGCTAATCGGAAGTAATACATAGGACTCACCATCACCTTTGCCTTTGAGTGACCTTCAAGTCAAAGTTCAGTTGAAGGTTTCTCTTATTCCAAACCCTTAAAATGTCAGAATTCAGACTTCATATAAGTGCATGTTAATTAGAATGGAGTAAAGTGGGGGATATGGTACTGTAAACATAGTAAGTCAGTCATATACCGCGAATCCAACGGTAGCGTTAGAGTTTACTTTGACTGAACTTGAAAGGTCAACGTCACGGCCACAAAAATTTTGGAAACTTAATATATCTCACCAAAGACCTTAGGTTATATGTTACTGTAAAACACTAATATGAATAAACCTGGAGTCCCGCCACCCCATCAAGTTTTGCATTGACTGACCCTGACAGATGAAGTCCAAGTCCACTCATATTTAAAACCCTGATACATCAGAACGCACATTTCAAACATTTACACGTCATAAAAGAGCAAAGTTAGGGCATATATCTTACTGTTAGACACCAAGATGAAGTAGTATATGGGAAGACTAACTATACCATTAGATTTCACCTTGACTTCGAGTGACCTAGACAGTTACAGTTCTAGGTCAGCCATAATTGTCAGACTTATATCTGACAAAGTAGTAGCGTTAGGAAATGTGTCACTCTCGACCACTAATAGGAAGTCTCATCATCAGATTTAACCTTGAAGAACTTTGCAAAGTCATGTTTAAGACCACTCATATATGAAACCCTTACTGTATATATCAGAAAACGCGTATATATCTCCGAAAGTAGAACAGTTGAGGTATACGTTACTAATGAACACTAATAGGAAGTCGCACATGGAGAGCCCATCCGCAACATCATAATTGATCTGGATGGGCTTTAAAAAGGTCATGTTCAAGGCCACTCGTATTGTAACCGTTATGTCTGCGAAAGTCGCAGAATTGGGACTTTTTTGTTTTTGTTGTTGTTGTTGAACTGTAATTTGGGGGGGGGGAGGGGTAGGCATATACGAGGAGACCAGCGGCACCATCAGATTTGAGCTTGAGTGACCTTGGCAGTTCATGTGCAAAGCCACTCAAGGTCAATTTGGGGTAAAATTCCGTAACTGGTTCGTGTTATGCCTGTATATAGCGTACCGGTGCCACCAATCAAATCCTTGTACTGCTAAGGTAAAGGTTCATAATTAAGCCTCTTGTGTTGAGTTTCATCAAGCTAATGAATGTGTTAGGGTCTTCTATACATAATGTTATAGCATGTGGTTGGTGTTGTTGTATAAATAAATGACACGGTGACATTTTTAGTTCATCCTTTTATTTCAATATCGATTGAAAAATGTCCTATTCAACGTCTCTACATCTTTCAGACACAAAACAGTCTGAGAATGTTTTTCTCATAGCATTCAACGCCTGTGTTGACACAGCATATGTGCGGTAAGAACAGCAGCATTATCATGACAGAAAATACTTGTGCATGTTACAAGCATGGTGAAAGGTACGCGTGCCAAAAGAACACAAGTCGCTCCTGAATCTCGAACTTTAACTGATCTGTAAGTCTAAGCCAAACTGATCAAATATCATCGAACATCGAAGAATGAAACATCGATATTACACTTTCCCTAAAGTATTACATGCTAACAGGATAGTTTCTAATGAGCCGTTGGTATTTTAAGAAATGGGACACTAACATCTGGGGATATTAATTTGGTGCTCTTGCAAAGTTAGGTCAAATAAATGTAAAGTACATGTACAATTCTCATCAAAATGTGTAAACGTCAGAGCTATAAAGCTACATTTTGGGAGCATTCTTTGTTTGAAAATATGTAGTAAAAGTATAAGTATTAAAATATTTAACAAGCTGCCTTGCAATGACTCACGTGACAACTGCAGCATCCAGGCACATAGTGCAATTAATATACTAGCCTTCGAATGTGGGGGATAAGATTTGTTGAGGTATAAGTGATCATTACTCGGTCATGGATTACTCAAAAAAGGTATTACTTAGCATTTGCAACTCCTAAAGTCCATAATAAAAAACAACAAAAACACAATAACACATGTAACATGTATAAGTCAGTACGTATACCGGTACACATTTTGATCCACACAAAATTCTGAGTCACACAACTGGCCTAAAATGAACACGATTTAAACCAACAAATTACAATCACCATTATAACTAGTTGCATTTTGATCCACACAAAACTCTGAGTAGCATAACTGGCCGAGAATGAACAAGATCTGAACCCACAAAACACAAACATCATAAAAAACGTTCTGAGTCGGAGAAGAATAAAAGCCGACTTTAAAACCTAGAGTTTTTAGTTGGACATGTGCATTAGAGTCATACGCAGCGGTCTGATGGAGTCTATATGCTGTCATCTCCAGCAGGCATTGGGGTCAAAAGCTTACATCTCTTAAAGTCTTCTCTCGCTCTGTTTCACCCTGCGGCGAGGCTTATAAGTGACACTCTTCGCTACTATGCGCTATGCATTTTCACACCATTCCACGTCATCCTTCAACATAAGCTGACAGGCAGCTAAACTCAATCGTGGTCCTGTGCCGGCTCCATTGACCCTACCCCTGCCCTCCCCCCTCCCTGTCCGCCCCCGGCCGCCGCATTGTTTTCTTGTGTTTTCCCTCCCTCAAGCTTTGGATGAAGTGGACTTCATCTTCATTAGCGTGATGGGTCCGGGGCTGTCGGAGCCCTTGTACACCGGCAGGTCGTACTCCATGATGGGCATGAAGATGAGCACGATGCTATTGACGAGAAATATTCCACCAGACATGGCACACAGCCAGAACCCTTCTCCCAGGTCGTCGGACACCCCTCGGAACACCCCAACTCCGATAATCGCGAACAGGCCTGAAGTTATTAAAAGCACGATAACAATGAAACCACCGGTAGACAGCTGCTGCTGCAGCAAAAAATTGTCAATCGTCTCGAGTATTTTACTTGCTGTCTACATGGTCTAAAATTTTGGACTTCTTTGCGAAAGCAATGGGTCCACATGATCTTAACTTTACAGTGACCTTACATGTATATACATATAGGTATTCTCATGTCATCACCAAGAAAAATAAAGCATTGTTGTAAGTATTTTTGTGTCATATGACCACGTGTTAGCATTTTATCTTTAAGCAAAAAAGCATGCCTTATCAAAGATTTTTCCTCTCCAACTAGACTGTAGGACATAATACTTCTCTAGAACATAACACATACATTACACTTTTTCTAAATTTATGTGTGATTTTTTGCCAATAGCATATAACATTAACAAATTTACAAAATTAGGATGCTATCAATTTACTCATATATTTTTCAACTATGTGCAAATCCAGAACATTATTTCCTGTTTCCGGTTATACACTTACCCGCAAACAGCTGGGCGGCGATGGTTATAATGTGGACGATTGTGTTCTGACGCCGGAACAGCATCAGGTAGCCAATGAGAGACAGAACCAGGGAGACTATGGTGATAGTCAGTAGCACTCGGACAGCGGTCAGGGTGCCCACAAGCTCTGGGACAGACAGCAGAGGAAAGTAGAGAGAAAGTATACAGTCTAATGATCACACGCATAATGACTACAGATAAAATCTCTCTCTCTCTCTCTCTCTCTCTCTCTCTCTCTCTCTCTCGTTACCCTTAACTACAGTATGGGGAATGTAAATACACAAAAAGTTACTTTTTGGAATGAAGTGCATCATCACGCAATCCAAAGGATTCCAGGCCTGGCAGTAAAATTTCCATGGATTTTCGAAAAATTACATGTATATGCACAGCTGAATATTCAAATCAAAATCAAAGTTTTCCAAAAAGAGGGCCGCAGCAGATGCAAACGACAGCAGTTAAGCTGCAGTTCTGTAAGGTAACAAAATGTGCCAGGTGTACCTGTTGGGACTTCTCCCCACAACCCGACCCTTTCTCCGTCGGGTTCCACGTCACCGCCAAACGCCACTTTGACGGTCACTCGGTTCCCGATCATCTCGTACGGTGTGGCGTAGCCGGTGACAAAGATTACTGTAGCAATGAGCCAGATGAAGAAGGACCAATAGCGGGTATCCATGGCGTCCCTGTAAGAAAATATATCAGAGAATATACATGTAGAGCCAACATCTAGTTATAGCAGAAGTAATGAGTAGGATCAAGGATGAGCCTGTCTGTACCATCCTTGGTAGAATTAATAATGAAAGTACTCCCTTTAAACGGTAGAATTCCGTAGGTAGAATTAATAATAAAGTACTCCCTTTAAACGGTAGATAGTTCGTGTACATGTGGCTGTGGCAACTATAGCAGAATATTGCGTCCTCTTTTTCTGTTGCAATAATATTCGTTCATCTCTTTACTGTGTCTGTCACAACAAAGAAAGGCAGTGACATATTACAATCGACAGTGATAGACAGATACCAAGGGCTTGATCTCAGATTAAATCTTTTTGTGATGTTAGATGCCAAATGTTTAATACCTAGACTATTCATACCGCAGAAAATTCGTCATATATGTAGATGTTATTACATTGGTACATTTGTATCTTTCCTGAGGTCCACATCATCCTTAGAGCGTAGCTCGCGAGATGATGAAAAACCGAGGGAAGGATACAGGGAATATTAAGATATCTTATGTAATGACATCCTATACATACATCGTAGGAAATAAACTCCTTGATTCAGCAAAACGGTCATTTTATCCGATTCAGCAGTATGTTTATTTCACACTGAAGGAATGGGTACATATACATGATACATGACTGTATACATCAGACATAACTCTGCAATACCACCCACAGAAGAGGTAAGCATTAAAATGCCCCCAGGGCCTGTTGCACACCTAAACTAAGAAAGAAAGTCTAGACAAAACAATACAGAAGCGGTGAGCGTTAAAATACCAACGGGGCCTGTTGCAAACCTGAACTAAGACAAACGTTCTAGACAAAACAAAACACATGGAAACACGGTAAAAGACTGGTGAAAACAGGAAAACTGTTCATTCAAATGGCATTTCTTATTCACATACTGACGGCTGGGCCAGACTTATGCTCTGCTCAACTCTAGGCTTTAAATTCATCAAGTCTATCATTATGATCAATTTCTGTGTATAGTCTTTGGCTTTTGTCACTAGAGCCGCCACCAGCCAATTCAAACCTACTTGGATCGGATGGCTGCCTGGTTCAAAAGACTGGACTCCCATTGGTGGAAATCTATATCATTCCCCGCATCTCATTCCCCGTATTCTTGACATCTTACCTTCGACTTGCACTCATTTGACCATAACATTTTTAGCTCTGCTTGACTATGTCAGCAGAGCTCATGGAATCGCAATTTGTCCGTCGTCTGTCGTCCGTCCGTGTCGCAATTATCTCTGAACTTTACGCACGGATTTCTTTCAAATTTTAGTTGTGGCTTCCCCTGAGCTATACGCTCGGACGTTTTTTGAATTTTTGAAAAAAATTTTTTTTTTTGATTTTTTACGAATATTTTTCGTTTTTGTTAACATGGGACCCTATGGGAGCGGAAATTTCAAAATGCTACTCCTCCTACAAATCGCAGCCGAAAGTTTTCAAACTTTTCCTGAATTTTCTTCCTAATGGTCCTCACAAAAGTATGTTTGGGATTTTTGAAATTT
>JAAUYG010266048.1_pt1 | contig 23094 bp, 20 predicted proteins | sample 7278091 | NCBI WGS metagenome assembly JAAUYG01 (sample SAMN14350201, study PRJNA611818) | marine sediment metagenome | isolation source: surface marine sediment (0.6m) | place: French Polynesia: Moorea | collected 2018-08 | reverse complement strand
GCCTTGCTTCACCCACAGCTGGGTGTGTAAGATGTGCATGAAAATTATGTCAGGGGTGAAATACATCTTTATCAGAATCTGAAAAGTGATCAAAACGGCATGAAACATCTAGAAATGCCAAGAAAGCAAAAGTTAACAAAAAATGGATGAAAAAAAATAAAATAGAACATTTTTTCCAAAAATGAAAGTTGCTCAAAATTGTATGAGCTGCCCAGAAATTATATTTTCGGGGGGGGGGGGTAGGGGTATCTAGGGACAGACAGACAACCAGAGAGACACACATCGCAGCACGAGACCATGAGTCGCACCTTGCAAGTTGCTCAGCGGATGTATTGTCTCGCAGAACGATTCAGTTGGCGAGGCTTTTTGGTTGCCAATCATGTTCGACGATTGATTATTTTTCGTCTGAAACTTTCCAACCATGGTTCACCTCCACCACAACCACAAAATAATCGGTAAAATGGACTAGACTTCAGCAAGAATGCTTTTGACGAAGTCGTCTCGTGATTCTGGCTTCAAACTGTGGCGTTTGGGCAATTGCCGAAAGGATCATTCAGTCACTGCGGTCCAGTTGCATCGTTTACTCCAGAGACGACGCCAACGGAAGGTGCAGTCTGGCACAAAGTAGGGTGCGGAACAAGTGAGCACGCAACAGAGGAAATGCTTTGCAACACGGAAGTTTTTCTCTCTTCCGGTGGAGCTGATGTTGCCATTTTCCAGGGCAACGGGTTGCGTCTCTGGGGACGCCGTTGCAAAGCAAAGTAGTGAATGTTTCATCTGAAATGCTTGCTCCTGAAGTGTCCATTCCCGGACAACACCGGACCTTTGTGCGTCTTTGTGATTCTAGGACTCAACAGAAATTGCACCAATCCAAGAATATCTTCTTTTTTTGGTTTGCCTGAACAAGCAAAAATTGTAATGTTTCTGAAATGCTGACTTTCAATTCCCTTTCAAGCGAAGATTGCAAACCAGCCAACCACTTGCAAAAACATTTTGCACAATCGTGTTGGTATTTAGTTACATTGACATACGTTTTCTTTCTCCACCACAACTTCGGAGTTAGCTCAGGTTTTCAACGGTACTGCGTCCCTCCTTGAAGGCAGCAATAGGCGCCAATTAACAGCAGCTGTAATGGTCTGCAGGTGCTGGCAAGAAAGGGCAGAGAACGGCAGATAGGTTTTGGAGGAGGACTTGAAAATCCTACCGTGGAAAGCCATTTGCTGGCAGAATAGCACTCCGATCATTCAAGAGGTCTCTCCAAGTTTTGTGGTCAGCAGAAAAGAGGATTAGCGCCTCCTTATGTGAAGTTATCTGCGACAACAATGTGGAACTGTCGGGTTGGTATCATCTGGAAAGCTGTCCCTTCTTTCTGCTGCGTTCGACAGTCACGATTGAAACTGCGTTTGGGGCAACCTGCATTATTGACGCGCCTATTTTTGCAGACATTTGGGTCTCATTGGGATTTGTATTGAAGTTACATTGATCCAGATTCACTGAGCACTGTGCTTTACAAAAGAGCTTTACTTTGCAAGGCCTACTGTAGCATTGAACGCCCTCTTTGAAAGTGGGACTTGCTCGGTGACCTTTGATTTCGTCACTGAGCTTTATCGAATTTTGATCCATTTGCAGCTGCAAAATGATGCTCAGTTTGGTTTCGCTGTTTGAAGAACTTCTTGTGATTGAGAGAGTTGGAGCAAATTCCTTCCTTTTTGACGTACATGAAGGCATTACTGGAGAGCCATACTGATCTTCTTTTGTAAAATGTGTCAATGTTTCACTTTTTCTGACAAGAGAATTTAACAGACATCTGTAGCTATTCGTTCCATTTGATGTCGACCTCTTGTCTTTGTCTTCGTTTTTCCCTCCAGAATGAAAATTTTGGTGGTGTCCATGACAAGGATGCAGACATGTTTCTTCCAATAGTAAACAGTTTAACATTGATGGATACTGAGCAAAGCTAGAAACAGGAAATTGGAAAGTGTAGGGTATGATAAATATGGATTCCTGGCCAAGAGGAACCCCACAAAATCCCATTGGCAGTGTCCTTTTGATCCCCAGACTACATGACGTGAATTGTTATCAAATTGATAACGTCATTCCTTGCAATTTCTGCAATAAATAAGCAAGGTTACCGACTAACTTTTCTATTGATTCAGCCTGTACCAGCAATTAGGCATTCTTAATTCTTTGATTAAAACTGTGCATGATTCACTCATGTGCATATATATATACAGCTTCGCGTTTTGTGTTAAAATGAGCCTTCATGCAGTCTTTGTCAAAATGTGTCCAATGTCTGCATGTTGCGCTGTTTTAGATTGATATACTCTGCCACAGACTTCACAAAAATGTGGTGTAAAAAACGGCATCAAATGGCTCAGCAATTGGGGCAAACAAAGAACTTTCCAAAGTGACTTGGTTGACAAACCTGAATTGTATTTTTTCACTTCTGAACCAAACTGAATCCTTTGCCAAATGAAATCATGTGCACAAGCCACACTCATCTTCAGTTTTCAGCCAAATCTTCAGTCATTTTCGTAGATTTCAAAACAACAAAAGACAAACATATAGATCTATGCATGATCCGCAAAAAAAAAACCACACTGGTGTGCGAATGCAGCTTACAGCGTACTTCATTGCAGCAACAAAATACACCGGAAGTGTTCGCCGTTGGAGACTGTCAAAAATGTTCCGTGTGAAAAACAGTCTCGTCTTACCCTGTCACAAGACAGCTGACACCAAAAAGGAAAAGCACATGTAATGAGCTGATGGAATAATTTGCTGAAGAATCATGGTTTCGTGTTTGAAGATTGAACGACGTGCAGTTCAATGGTGACCTACATTGGGCAGATTAATCTTCAGTACAGGCTTACATTAATCTTGCGTGCTGAAGGAACGACAAACGATTCTCAGACAGTTTTATCCCAATATTCTTGCGACGTTTATGAATGGACGTCAGTGGTTCTTTGCTGCTTGCTGTCACGGGTGATCATGACACAGCTGATGTATCACCTAGCAGATGTGACGTGTGTGCGTTCAACCAAAATGGTCAGAAATTTAGAAAAGGGTTGCTACCAAGAGAGGGGAAGTGAACTGTTTACTGCAGTTCCAGGCCTCGTGGAGAAAAAAGTTCAAGTCCAAACACGAAAGAGACCAAAAGCGCAAGAGAGATCCGTTCTGGCCAAGAACTGTTGCAATTGGAACAGGTGGTGTGCCTTGTCGAGATTCTCCGGCGACGCCCATTTTTAGCCGTTATGTAAGAAGGGATCTTTTGCTTCGCATGCTTTGACATTTCACAAAATCACATGCCTGCACTCAAAAGGAAACTTCTCAGTGTTCGACATTGATTTCGCAATCCATTTCCCACTGGAAAGCTTTTCTGAAGGAATCACGTCCTGCAGTACAGGTAAAATACACGTAATCTTTTCAACTTGCCAATGTAGACTGTGTCTTTTAGCACATGTGATCTTTACTTTGAGGCGTAGGTTTAAATATAGACGCTTGTTGGCAGTCGCTGTAGAGCCAGCGGTACCTGTGGGTGTTACCGTAGGTGTGTAAAACCGGCGCGCACATAAGCTGACTGTCGTTCCCCACACGCGGCTTGTAGGCAGAGACAGCTTCTCTTCTTCAACATATATATAAAATGATCACGCCCGGAGAAAGTTTTGCAAAAATCAGTGCAAGTGATAATGAAGTACAGTTGTCTTTGGAGGAAAGTGAAAAACAGGAAAGGGACATGAACGGTGGTGGTCACATTTCAGACTGGTAATTCCCACCAGGACTGGATTTGCCTTGCTGAGGGATCTGCTTCCTGAATGGGAAATTGTTCTTAACTATCCTCGGATCACCTTACTTTTAGCATCAACTTGATGCAGTTTGCTCTCTCAATCGACGTTTGGAGGATTTCATCAGGATAGCCAGCTTCGGGGTAACCAGGTCCATCGAGTGTTCAGTGAAAGGCAAATTAGCTCTTCATTTGTACATTATTTACATTTGGCTTGGTGAAAGAAGCCTCAAGAGGAGATAACCAGACAGAGAGACATGCCTTGTGAAACCAGAACCAGACCGCAACTGCAGGAAGAGTCACTCGTTGACTTTGTTGAGGTCAAGTAGGAATTGGTTCTTTAGAATTGAAGTTACTCCAGTGCGACTCGACAGATGTTGTCTTTTTCAAACAGTTTTCAAGATGCCTCTTGTTCGCTTTGGGCTTTCTGGAAGTGTTTTTGCCGTCAAATAGAAAGTCGCAATGGTCAACGAAAACAGAAAACGGATGTGATTTGAAGGTTTTTTTCTGAAATAAGAATGTTCACCTTTTTCTCTTTCCAGGAGATGGTCAGCATTGAGAGCTTCATTGAGTTAGTCAAGAAAAGAGACATCGGACGTATCAAGTTTGCTATCCGTGAGACCAACTTTAACATTGACAGCAAAGATGAGGTGAGTGGGATTTGTTCTCCGTTTATGGGTGATACAGAAAAGTTGAAAACGAATTGTCACTAACATGGCATAAATTGGATATCTTCCACAAGGGCCCAGTGGTGTGAAAGTCTGCTTTGAACATCCTGCTAGTTTTGCTTTTGTTCCATTTGCCTTGCCGACTTTTTTTTGTGAACGACCTGCGCTGCAGTTTTGTTTGAGCAAAAGACACTTCCTGTCAACACAGTTTTTGTGTCCTGAATATCAAAGCTGAAAAGTCAGATCCGGTATGATGTCGTAGGACGCAGTTACCTGCATATTTTTAATTCCTTGTGGGAGTGTACCGACATTAACACAAAGTACATAAACGTGAACGAGGGAAGGTTGCCATAGAAACCTTTTCTAAAAAAAATCACGAGGCGACCCACTGTCACCCACAAGAAGAGACGACGGAATATTTCCTTCCTGGTTTTCTGCGGTGCCAGCAGTTAGAACAGTAGATGTAGATGCAGATTTTTCTCAGTATCATGACAGGATCACTTGGCTTCGTGGGTCAGTGTGTTGTTACTGAAAAACACTGAGCATTGGATCATTTTGTGCTGCATCCACCAAGTGATATTGATTGAAAAAGGCTATCTACTTACAATCAATTGTCGATAAAAACTTGCAGCCAAAAGTGTACTGAAGCTCAATCAGGGAAATTAAGAATTTCTCAATTGAAAAGACAATAACAGTTGGCTGAATACCACAAAATCAATTCGCAGTCTTTGAACAAACAAAAACCTATGGGAGTAACTGCTGTCAATAATATTGTGCTCCACGTTGGACAAAAATGTGTATTGCAGCCAATCTACTCTCAATTTCTTGGATGGCAGAAATCATTAGCCTGAAATTGGTAAAAGGAACCGGCCAAGTTAGCGTCCAGTGAGCTGCACGGCAGTTTTGTTCTTCGCCTCCCACCACGGAAATACCATTACCAGGGGTGGGGAAGTTCCAAATTGCCTTCGGCTTCTAAATCATGCACAGATTTCTGTGCAGGACAAAAGGCTTCCCATATTCCCTCCTGCAAGCCATTGGTTGGTTCTCGTGGACATGGAATTCCAATATTTTTATCTCATCCTGTTTTCTGTATTCACTCTGTCACTGGCTGATAGACTCTTCTCATGGTCTGGCTCAAAATGCAGCTGTCTTTGGAATGATCGGTAATTCCATTTATGTCATGGCAGGTTCCATAGAGCATGTGAGGTTTCCACAACGGAACTTACTTTCCTGTGCTGGAAACATTACTTACATGTATATACGTGGTCACTTGTAGAGACATGAAAAAGGTTTTGACAAGATTGTGTTGATTTGCTTCACTGTTTCTTTATCTTTCATTATTCCGGAGACCCGCAAGGAGAATAATCTAATGGTTCTCCCGAGACAGGTAACGGGGGCTATTTACTCTGCCCGACGAATCTAATTACTTTCCTTACATATCCGCTGTCAAAGCCGACCTTATTTCGAACCGTCCGGAAATTTACGAATGCTTGGATTCCTGTTTCGAATGGAAAGCTTCCAACCCAACACTTAGTCTGTGGGGCTGAAACAGAAGCAGTTCAATATTCTGAGGCAATCAACTTCCATGGCAATTACCAGCCCCTCAGTTTGTGCTGTGTTACATGCGGGGGCTTTGTGCCCGATATTCAGCAAAAGTGAACCAAGGAATATCGGGTGGGGCGACAAATGGTTGAGAGAGGAAGTACAAACTGAAAACATGTCTTGAGAACGAGAGAGATATGATGAATTCACAGATGGGAACGGAGAAAATACCAGTTCACTCAGTTGTTATATACTGTTTGGTGGACTTGTCTTTGTTGAAAGGGAGTAACTTGAGGCTCCAAAATGTTACTGGTTGTTGCTGTGTGGCGTTCTGTCGGGCAGCCCCCTCCCCAGGTGTACTGAATGAGAAACCACACAGAGTGTGGTGACCGCAGGAAACCTCAACTTCCTGCAACTCATGAGAGGCACAGAAATTGTGATCCCCCAAATGTAGCCTTGTTAGCCAGAATCAGTTGTCTCTCAATTTGAATTTCACCCCCCCCCCCCTGCAAAGAAAAAAAGCATGTCAAAATTTCTTTTGCGGAAAACAAGCGCTTTGGTTGTTTTTGTGCAAAGTCGACTGCCTTGTGTCGTACTCCTGGGTCGATAGCCATCGTGTCACTGCGTATCCGAGTGTCAAGTACTCTGACATGGGGCTCAGATGTACTGAAGTAAAGACTAATGACACATTTAGCCTGTAGCTCTTGGAGCTTGACATTGAGGAAGATTAACTGCCTAGGTGGCCCCGCAGTGGTATTTGCGAAAAGAATTCCTTCTGCATCAGGTTCAGACAAATGCATCCTGACAGCTTTTCTTCCGTTAAGTAACATCAAACAATGGTCGTGTCAAACTCATCAGCGTCCTTGCTTTGATCCTGCGGCAACATACCCGAATCTGGCATATCGCGGGATTGATTTCAATATTGGCTCTTTCCAGAGGATGGTTTATGCGTTCAGGGCACGAAATCACGATTCGATTGAATGTCATAATAAGATCAGAAATCACTTCTGCATCTGCCAAGACTGCGTGCTCGTTTTGCGCCACATGTATTTCTCAGAGTTAATCGGCATGGCGTCCCGGTCTTTTTCTGTTGCTGAAATGTGTTCCAGGATTTATATGGCATTTATGATGGCGATTTTCCACAATTCCATAAATCAGTGCCCATGACGATCACAGATGCAACCTTCTTCACATCATTTGCTGAGCTGCAATTGGTGACCAACGTTACTGCCTCTTGGGATCGTGAGAACATTCAGTTTGGTTGAGAGCACCAACCATAAACGAGCGTGTTTAAATTTTTCGTTGAGCCACTTCAAATTTGGCCATAATACTGCGAAGTTCTTTTCTTTGACTCAAAGTGACGCAAAGAAATAAGCAGCAGAGTAAGTCACCTTCTTGCAGAAGATTGAGGTATCTGTGTTCATAAAGACGTTCATCTATCAGTCAGACTTGAACATGACTTTGTGACATTTGTTTTCTTTTCAATTCCATCAGGGACATTAGGGAGATTGCTTATGTCAAGCCAGTTTTTAGAGCTCTTCACGTCTGGTGAACCAAATGTGGCCACTGTCGCCTGTTTTTGCACGAGAATGGTCTGTCTGACGGCTCAAATCTGAGACAAGCCAAGCTGTGATCTTTGAAACTCATCCCTTTCCGAGTTTTGTTTGAGAGTGCGAAAAACAAACAAAAGTTGACCGTCCATGCAGCGCTTAACGCTTTCTCCTTTTGGAGATTTTTACCACGTGACGTGAAATATCGTCCGGATGAGAAGGTGGAGAGCAGGAAGTGATTGCACATGTGATTTATGTTGTAGAACGGTCACACGGCGCTTCACCATGCCATCACGCTCGATGAACTGGACGTCGCTCAACATCTCATCGATTACGGAGCCGATGTCAACACCAAGGATGATGTGAGTGTCGGATCCGCCGATTATCTTTTCTTTTGAAGTAAAAAACAAGAATTGTTTTGCCTGTATGAGAAACAGATTAAAAAAAATAACAGACCTTTTGGCCAGGTCACGCTTTTGGCAATCAAGCCACGTGCACGCCTCTCTCTCTCTCTCTCTCTCTCTCTCTCTCTGTCTCGCTCTGTGTGTGTGTGTGTGTGTGCACGAACATCTCAAAATAAAGCAAAATGTCAGACGACAAAAGTCAAAAATGTTTTCCTGCTCTTGCTTCCTGTTTGATGAGGTTGTCTGGCTTTCTTTGCAGCAACCGGAGCGGCAGTCTCCCATTCACGTAGCGCTGCGGCTCGGGCGCCTCGAGGCCTGCAAGATGCTTCTCGAGGCGCCCAACTTCGACGTGACCCGCTGTGATGCTTACCATCGAGGAAAGGTACGTGCTCCATTCATTAAACATCCAACGTTCTGTGCTGCAACATCAACCGTCAGAGATTTTTTCTGTCATCTGTGCTAGCAATTTTTGGTCTTAATTAAGGGAAGCTTTTCTGAGAAACATTTCGGTCCAATTCAGGTAAACTCTTAAAGTTTCTGAAGTTAAGATGAAAGATGCGTTTTGGCTCTTTTTGTGCAAAAAGCACGGCGCTTTCGACCCAGGAAGCCATCGCAATGCTTGTGTTAATACACACAGACAATGAATGGAACAAAACTGAAGCGATCTGTACGTGTACGTGTCCGCAAATTTGTGTTGAGCGAATTTTCCGTGAAGCATGTGAGAACGCCGGAAACTGACAACAGGTACATTGATGCAGGAACTTGGTCCCTTCACATCGTAACTCGAAGACGTATGACCTTAAACGTCTTCCAGAGTGTGGGTGGAAAAGGCAGCGGCAGCTCTATCTGACTCAAGCGTCATCTTTCCTTGTCACAGAAAAGTACATGTGAAGACAAAAACCATTTTGAGTCAGTTTAGCATCCCACACATCATTAAGATCAAACATATATAAAGGATTGTCACTTCCCAGCAGAACCAGGAGAAAAATTTTTGGTTCTGAGCCTTTTTTCTCTTTTCCTTTGTTTCATCAAACACGATAAAAACTTTCTGTGTGCGTAAAGAAAAGGCAAATCGTTCTGTTGCGTGGATTCCTGGCACGCCATTGTGACATTGAACCACTGCACTTTGATTACCCAGTGCACACACGGCGAGCTTTTCTCGACTCGCTGATAAAGTCCAATAAGCCGTCAATATATACTTGCCGAATAAATTTTCCTTTACGTTTCCGTAAACGACCTTATTGCATGTCAGCAGGTTAATTTGACAACAATATTGACCAATAACTGTTGCCTAATCATTGTTAAAGTTGGTCTAGCTCTGTGTACGTTGGAGTCCACTTCTAAGTAAATTCCTGATTGAACGTAATGAACCAACACAGGCCAAAAGATCATTAATTATCTCCAGGAGAAAGCATTTGCCACATTCTTTACTGTTTTCTAGCTTTACGAGGTGTCAGTCACAATGTTTGATGGAAACAGCATGAACCCAAAGAAAGACCTGCTTAACGTTCGTGATGTTGGCACTCTCACCAAACACGCAGCTCTGATCAATCAACAATGACAGCAGTTTTTCACGAATTATTCTCTGCAATCCGAATCACAAAGATTCGTGACAGAGTGCTGATACATGAAGGTACACTTGTAATGGTGATGAATCCCGAGAAACAGTCTTATGATCTCTTGCCTTTGGTGCACTCACTTGGACGTCAGTCTGCTCTTTCTGGATCTGGATGTATCATCAGCTCTTGAGTGATGCCACTTCTCCTCTGATAACATTCAGGTCTGGCCTGTGCTTCAAAAAGATCAGATAGAACTTCACAAAGCCTCTGCAACATTTTGATTAAATCTGGACCAAGCTAAAGAAGTTGTGTACAAGACGTCTTGGCTACCTTTCCTTGCTGTCCCGTGTGTCCCAGCAAAGCTGCTGTGATTTTCTTTCTCCAATGCGAAGGCTGCGTCAGTGAGTGACCCTTTCGCAAGTCATAATGCACACCCAAATGGATACTGTGTGTTATTATTGATGGAAGAAAATTACATGCTCCCTCTGATGCCCTCACTGAGACTCTATGAATACAGGGATATCTGGCCAAATCAAAATCTGATCGATGCCTAAATGACGCACTCTGCCTTATTAGGCATCGGCCAACAGGCCGTTTCCAGAATCACTGCAACCCAAAACCAAGTTATTGTGTCATTAAAGTTGTGTTTGTTGCTGAGCAACAAACAGAACATCTCTTTCCGTTACAACTCGCCTTTCCTGTGCACCGGAAGCCACAACCAAAGTCACAGCTGTCTGCAAGTCCAGTATGGTTGTACATGTATGGTGTGCGCTGCACACTCCCCTCCACACACACCAGTCTGGTCATTGGAGCTTGACAGATTTGTGGTGTGAGACATTTGAAAGATGGTCCCACGCCTGCACCTACACAGTCAGACCTGGAAAACCTACATATCGCTTCCCACGTAAACCTCTTTATTCCTGACACGGGTTTGAGTCTTTATGACAGAGCAGCTTTCTTCCTTCTTCTGTCTTCTGTGTGTCAGGCTGCTCATGCTTTCAGTGGGTGTTTTAATTACCAAGGTTCCCTGAAGTTTCGATGTGAACAGCAGATGCATCCGAATTTGTTCAACCTCCTCCTTTTGTGTGGTTGTTAACCAAACAGAGCTTCGTTTTCGTCGTGACAGATGTGGCAATGAAATTTGTCTGTGTATTTGGCCACAGGGAAAAGTAAAGAATGGAAGGATGCCATGGTTTTTCAGTAACACCGGCACACAATGAGACATTTTGGCGAGAAGCTCTCAGTGCAACTCTCCTGTAATTCAAGACCTTTGAGACCCCCTTGTTTTGCTGTAAATAACAGGAGTAATTTTCATCGCGTGTAAATTTCACGTTCTTTCCCAGGAGGTATGAATATTTGAAGCTTCGGCTTGCATGTACATTATACATGGTAAAAAGCAAAACTGCTGGCAACTACAAAAGTGGGCAGTCTGGTTAAACATATTCTTTCTGTTTTGCGAAGTCATTCAACACACGCGTGAACGCCTGAATGAATCTGGAGCGTCCACGAAGTGCAAAAAATCTGTGGACAGAGGATGTTTGTGTGCAGGCGGAAAAGGAAATGAACATTTCTATGTCGCGCACAGTGTTGTGAAAAGCTCAGAATGATGGAATACTATCTCTTCCATTAATGCATCAAAAATGTATGAACATTTAAAATTCAAAGTGTAAGTACATGACGCTCACAAGCACATTCCGACATCACCCGATGTGATGTGTGCTTCACAACAATACATCAGTCTGGAATCTTTATGATCCTTTTCAGCACGAGCGTGCCGTTGATTTTTTTTCTGTTCCGTGAGTTCTGTATGGCAACAAAACCAATTGCAATGGAACCACGCCACACAAAAACAAAACTGGAACTGATGAAGACAAATGCAGCCAGACGTTTTGTGAACAGCAAAGTCCATGAATAGAAATCAATGCTTCAAATATTCAGTGACTTCGAGGCGAGAGGTGCACATTTGTAAATTCTGGGATGTAGTATTCAAGGGTCAAAACCTCTGACAAGTGCAATTGACCAGACGACTGTCCCCGAAGCTGGCTAGCCATTATCAGCTATTTATTGCTTCTCACAGTTCTTCTGAAAGGCTGTCGTGAATATGTACATAACTTTCCAGTGAACTGTTTCTCGAGGAGAAGAAAACATACAACAGCACTGAGCACCTTGATTACGTACATCAAAATGAGACCGCTTGCCTGAGGGAGTAATTGTGCAGAGAACAAACTTTTCTTGCCACAAAAGAGCTGCTGGAAACGGTAAATCACAAAGCTTCGCAGCGATAAATGTAATTACGATTTGTGTGGATAAAAATACTGATTGAGTGAGAATCTAACACACATCAAATCGGTTTCCTTTCTCAGACATGTCTTCAGTGCCGACGACTGAGCTTCAAAAGAATCGACTCTGAATAATTTTCCCGCATCTTGTGCTGTTCATGATGTTATGAAAGAGCACTTCAGTTGGTCCTAAGATGTCGACCCTTTGCATGATGGATCATTTAAACTTGGCCTTTTTCTTAGTTTGCCTGATCCAGATCAAAGGATGGCTCATGAGTAAGACATAGTACTGCGACACATGCATCACCAATGTGTTTATCTGACGTATTTGTCCAAGAAGCCACACTGTCTCCTGTGTCATCATCTATGCAGGAGGTTTGTCAAGAAGAAAAAGCTTTGCTTTCATCCCTGGAGAATTAATGCCTTCGTTTTCTTTCTGGAGAAGCCCTGCATCTGCAGTTATGCCATTTGCATCCCCCTTTTTGCAGTTTTGGCGAACATGGCATTGTCTGGGGAAACTAGAAATGGTCCCTGTTTTCGATCCTTCATTTGGTTCGACTTTCCTCAACATTAGCACACGCGGCATCATTGTTGCGATCGTTTTATGACGGCTGCGGAGTTCATGCGTGGAATTATTTTGAAAAAGGCATTCAGGGTTCGGTAATGATCAGTGATTAAAGCAGACAGGCCTTGTTCAAACTGCAACTGCCCACCTCTCACCCATCTCCCTTCATCACGATCAAGCTTTCATACCGCGACCCATTCAGCTGGTGCAACCATGGCAGCTTTGAGCGCACGAGTCAGTGCAGATTCCTTCGCACGCAACACGGGAACCGGTTGTCTTGTCCATTCTCTGCAGGTTTTGTTTTGGGAAATCATTTGAAGCATCGATGTGGCATTGTAATTGCCGCCTGAGCTGTTGGTGAATTGCCACGGTTGCATTCTGTTGCAAGTCAATTCAGAGCTCAACTTGTGTGAAGAATCCACAAAGCCAATGAAACAAGAAGCAAGTTTGAAATTCTGGACTCCCAGCAGCACAAAAAGTCTTGTCATGTGGAAGAAGCAAGTGTACAGCAGCTTGAGAAAAAAAGAAAACTCAAAGTGAAAAGTCAGGTTGGCTTCGGCGAAAACTTGAGGATTTATTTTGCTGTAGGCATTGTGTCTTGCATCGGATGTGGTTGCCTTGTCCTGCACCTACCGCCACCCACCTCACCGGAACCACGTGGGCGAGCCTTTTGTGGGAGAGAACACACACATTCTGAGAAAACTGTTTTCTGTTTTCTCTCTCAAAATTAAAACCCAGCCACCCGTTCTAAACTGCAAAACCTCTTTCCTTCGAAGTTTGCGGTTTAGGAACAAAAAACCTGGTGCCATATCTCCAAAGGCTTTGGTTGTGTTTCTTTGAAAATGTGAAGCTGCATGCCTGGCTCTGTTGTGACGAAAAGAAAGCCTGGAATCATGCATCGATTGGGAGGAACCCACCCAGCTTCTTGGTGTGTCCCTGAAACAGTCTACATTCACGTCTCCGTGTTTGAAAGAGCTCTCGAGAACGACTACGTATACCTGTGACACACCTGTATTATGAGTAGTCTATTCACGTGGAAGGCAGGTTGCCACTTCTGACAAGGTTCCCTTTTCATTATGATTGATGCCTTCCTCGGCAACTTATTTCGTTACACATCCACCGAGACTTCATCCAGTTAGCCGCCGCAGTCCTCCTTCCTCGCTGTGTGAGACCCACTCAAGGTTTTTTCATGGCAAGCAGTACGTTTCATGAGAATTGAGCAGCGTTTGGTTTGTGTCACTCATCCCAAAATGACGACGTCTCCAATTTGAAACGGCAGCTGTTCAAGGATTGAACCAACTGAAACTTTCAAGTGCATCATTTATTGCCTGAAATAGATTCCTTCCTTCCTGACAAACAAACAAGCGGAGACCAAGTGCCAATTAATGTTAAATTGATGTCTCCACCTGCAATAAACAGTTGTTTCCGGGTCGTTTTCTCAACTGTTGACAACTTGTGGATGTGAATTTTTCCTGACATGGCAAAAACAATCTGCTGCGACAACATCAGAATTCTGGTGCAAGTTTGGGTGCCAGGCTTTATTCAGGATCCTGTTGTGAAAAGAAAGCGGTGACAGAAACAGGAGCACGTCTTGCATCCCATCGTGAAAAGAGCTATTCAAGTGACTTGGGTGTGGGACAGAATTCACGTCGCTTTCCGGACAGCGCAAAGCGCAAAAAGCGCTTCTGTCACGGATTTGAGTTCGCTAGTGGCAACGCCCTTGTCTGAAAGACGAGTGCATATCACTCTAACGGGCGATGCGGGACTTTTTGGAAGCAACTTTCGCCAATGCCAGTGCTGATATAAAGTGCTTTGGAACAATTCACTCCGTGGACATGTGTCAAATGTCTTTGGCAATTCTCGTGGGGAATATTTTCTGAGAGGTATTTTGCTAAGTTGCATGAAATAAATCATGGACACGAAGGCACCGGCTATTTGCCTTTTTGGTGGAAGCAAATAAGTTTGATGGTTGATATGGGCAACTGTAATTTACCGTCTCATCCGTCAATGCAGAAAAATTGGCTTCACGTCCTCAAATGGGCTTGGCTATCTTGTACATGTGCATCCAAAGGTACATGCCACGAATTGGCTGTGGTTCTGAACACAACCAAGAAACACCGCATGCGTGGAGTTCACCCGAGTGCTGCTCTGCCTTTTCTCAATTCCTCAAAATTAAAGTCTTCTTGGGCGCCTTGTCAAAGCTCTGAAACGAAGTTCCGCTGAAGGCATCGTCTCGATGACGGATGTGGCATCCTGAGGGTTCTTTACGACATAACGACGCGGATGTTATGTCTAGCCTGGCTGTCACTGATGTATTTTATTGTGATAACTTGTGTAATTTACGACGAGTCGTCTGTCGTATAACGCCCATCACTGACGTATATGGTGAAGCACGGCATAATTTCTTACGGCAATCTTTCTGGTCATAAAAGACAGAGTCTGCTGGCCTGCTTGTGTGCATCTGAAGCACGTTGCCTGCAGACATCAGCATTTGGTCTCTGGTGGTTTCTCTTTCACGTTTAATTTGAAGCTGGCTTTACAGGAAATATCTGAAAGTTGAAAGTTGCACCGAAGTATCACGTGGCTTAAGACATTCATGACACCCAATTGTGAATGGTGAAATGACATTTCACAGAAGGAAGCTTTGCGCGCCATGCAGCTTTCCATGAACTGCCTATATTTGGCAAGAGATTCACTGCATGATGCGCCCATTGTTGTGAGACCAAGTCTGCAAGATTTGGACATGTGTAAGTGGAGCAAGTGGAAGCTCACGCTTGGCAGAGTACACAAGTCTACGACATTGAGGGTGATGGATTTGTAGGCGCGCACCCAGCGGCACATCGCCCATCTATCAATCTTGAAATATCACAAGTCATCACTGTAATGGCCTTCCATGGTCGTGATTAGTTTCTTGCATGGTCAGGTGGCAGCCCGGCTTGCCACATGCCAGCATCTTCTGTGCCCGTGTTAAGCTGCGTGGCTTTATGAAAAATTAACATCTACAGACCTGTTATTCAGTCAGGGTGTGTACACGGGTCTGGGAAGTGGAAAGTCAGGTCACTTCTTTTGTCTCGGAACAGCTTTTTGCAGTCATGATGACAACTCTGCATTCTTTTCTCGAATCACACACTGACAGTAAATCGGCTTACCCTGAAACATCTGAATTGGTACCATTTATTCTGGCTGGATCGAGGTTGTTGCCATTTCTGGCCACTAGCGATCCTGCCAGCTGCACAAAACCCAGATAAAGTTTTTGTCACCAAAATTGAGGCTTAGTTGCCAAATAAATTGGAAGCGAGGAAACAAAAACATGAGATCTAGTCACATCAGTTTTTGTATAACAGGTCAATGACTGACGGCAGACAAAGCACAATGTGTTTGTTGAAGACGTAACGCTTAACAGGCTTATTGCCAGGTCCCGCTTGATGAAGCTGTGAACGTTGGCATAACACAACAGCTTAATGAATCCAGACTGATTTGTGACGTAATGTGGCTACAGCTCTGCGGTGCTTACAAAACCTAGAGGGGTTGTATGACACCTGATCCCAGGCTGCTAAGCACCACTTACCATTTCCACTTCATCTTTATTTAATGTCTGCACGCCCCTAGACCTGCCTCAAAATGACCTTTTAAAATGGGGACCTGAGTCTCCTTGCACCGCACAAATATTGCACAGCCACCTTGGTGGAATGTAGAGGGACACAGCACAAGACCATTTCCTCTGAATTCAGAATACCAATTGTAGCACCAGAAGCAGCCTGTCGGAAGGAACAGGAAGTTAACAGAGTACACCAGTTTTCTGTCATCAGAAGAGCCCACATACGTATAACCCATGCACTGTTTTGCAAAGCTAACAGCTTCATTCAGTTTGCAAAGGAAATTCTACACTCCACTCGAGTTTCTTTTGAAAGGAGAAGCATCCTCTTTCCTGTAGCTTCAAGCTTCCTTTCCCTTCTTTTCAATGAAAGTGTGTTGTAATTGTAAAGAAAGGAACACATTTCGAAGGCTCATTCCACTTCTGGTTTTGGGGTGCAGACCTCAACGAACTCCCAGGCATTCTCTGGGGCGATGAACGCGTTTTCACCTTTTGTACACCTGTTCAGGGTTGTACTTTTCTTGGTCTTTTCAAACATCACAACGCCGAACAATCAACCGCTTTAAAGGCCCATTTCGCTGAGCTGATTGCATGAAGAAAGAACATAAAACTCTAAAGAAATGCAGCAAAGCAGACTCAAAGTAGACCCGCGCCGCCATAAATTACCGAGCGCTTGGCGGAGAAGGACATGCCGTTAAACCTTGTTACATGCTTAGGTTAAAGAACAAAATCCATGTGTGCAAACATTCCACCAATGCGACACATGCGTTCCTTTCAGGAAAATCATTTCCATATTTATCGAATCCGTTTATGTAAAAACAAATCTATCATATTTGTTTAACGCCATTAATATGCTTGCCATGGATATCATGGATTCACAGGAAGCTTTGCTTACTCTCATTCCTTCAGAAAAACATCCTACAGAGAAAAACAACAATGTCTGTCTTCAACCACACACAAACAATGATATTTTGCTCCATTGAAAGGGAGACGATTCCTTTGGAAAGGGTTTCTTTGGTTCTTTTGTCTTGTGGCGCAAGTAGGCGCCTAACTCGGCAAAATTCTAGCGGAAACAGAAGCACATTGCACAAACTGGGAGATGTGAAAAAAGTCAGCTGCAACAAGAAAAAACCTTCGCCCACAATTCAATTCTGCAGGCTTAAGCGTGGATCCGTGCTCCTTCTAAACCCGGGTGTGTTCAAGCAAGGCGCTAAATCTAGCTTCAATCCGTCAAGTCCAATTGATTACAAAACTTACCCTCTCCATTGAAACAGAATGAATTTTACTCGCCAGAATCTAGGATTGCATTTCGTATTCTGCTGGGACAGTGGGAAACGTTTGGTCAAGGGATGATGGTCCTGAAGAGGATCTTCATTCAGGGCAGAGGTGGAATTTGTCGCATACGGGAAGGAGTGAACCCAGATGGTGTAACATTCAAATTCACCCGACCAAAATGCAAAAGACCAGAGGTACGTAGAGAATTTTGTCAATGACTTTGGTGACCGACACAAACGTATTTTTGTCGTTGCAGATGTTGCCAAAGACGTGCATAGTGGACGACATCCACTCACACACGCCGCAGGACAGCGACGCGACGTTGACAAAGCGACGCAGCTTCGGTGACCAGTTCATGTTGTTCTGCCGACAGAACACCAGAGACTACATGGAGAACAACTTCCCCCCTGGGAGGGAGACCATCAGAGACATGGTCATCATTCAGGACGAGAACTTCCCCAACATGAAGGAGCTCATGAATCGCATAGACTACAGTTCCCTCGCCTCTTTGTACATAGTAGATAGCTATTTGGAACAGGAGACTATGGATATTTTCAAACATTTAAACCTCACTACCTTGGTGCTATCCCGGACCCGCTTAAAAAAGTTGCCTCCGAGCTTGTTTCAAATGGATTCCCTGCAAGTTCTCAAAGTGGATCACAATCACATAGATCACATTCCTGCTGACATTGGCAACTTGAGGAATCTCAAGCTCTTCTGTTGTGATAGACAGAGGCCGCGGCTGAAGGCACTGCCGCATTCTCTGGTGGAGATCGTCGACCTGCAGGTGCTCTCATTCAGCAATAACGCCATAGACAATATCTCGTGGGTGGTGAACCTGCCCCACTTGAGGGTGCTCAAGTGCGACCGCAACTGCATCACGCGGCTGCCGACGCAGCTGATCAACTTGCGCGAGCTGACGGTGCTAGACTGCAGCCACAACCGCCTCGAGTACATCCCGACGTCGTTCGGCGAGCTGGTGCGGCGACTGTACAATTTCCGCTACTACAACAACACGCTGCGCCCGCTGTACATCCGCAACGACAAGTCGCAGCTGCTGGCGCATCTGGAGCTGGAAACGTACCTCATGCAGAGCACCAACTCCATGCGCACCGTGCGCGACATCACCGTCGCTGTGGTCGGCGAATCGCACTCGGGCAAATCCACGCTGGTCGAAGCCCTCAAGGCCGACCGCGGCATCTGCAAACAGGAAGTGCGCAACACGAAATCCTCCACCTTTGACATTCAGCAGTTCGAGATGCACTGCAACGACGAGTGTTGTTACATGAGTACTATTGTTTTAGCCAATGAGATTCTGGATAACTTCTGCAAGAATATCCAGGTGGATCTGTACATCCTGGTGGTAGATTTGACGTCGTTGGAACTGCAGAATGGATCACAACATTTGTTCGCTCGTCACGTCAATCGAATGCAGGTTAGTGCTTCTGTTCACTTTTTTAAACACTCCCAGCATGAAAAAACAGAAAGGACAGACCTAAAAACGCGGAGCAGTGGGTGACATTTTAGGGCTGGGATTGTAACTTGACTTTTTTGTATGTTGTGGTAATTAACAGTCGCAAAGGTCTTACAAAACGAAGTCGCGAGTATTGACCGCTTCAAATTTCTACAATCCAATTTGAAGTCTCGTAGTGTTGACCTGGATGATATTTGCGTGCTCTTTTTGTTTCCTGGAGACATGAAAGATGCAATTAGCGCAATCTAAAAGATCGCATCCTTTTTCCGACACTGAAAAATGAACAAGGTGGTTGCAGCCAAAAATGACACACCCATAGACTTACAGAATTGGATCCAGGGAGCAGGGTCTTTGCAAATTTCGTCACAGAGAAAAATTCCTCTTTCCCGTAATGCACAACCTACGCTGACGTCTGTCTGCTGTGATCACGTTTGGAACGGAGTTAATCAAATTAAGTTCACAGAACTAAATCCATTGGGAGGCAGTTGCTGAAACTGCGGCGTCCTGTACATGTAGTGGCCTGGATCCGTAAACTGAGTTGTCTGTTCACACAAAATGTTGGTCTCCTGGTGCGATGGAATTGATTAATATAACCGGTTTGTCGCATCTTCTGAATGGCCGAACAGTAGGACCTCATTCAAATGGCCTAAATTAAGCAATAATCTTTCCAAGTTGATTGAAATTCTAATTTACACGGAACAGTTTCATCTCGAATGATTGGCATGGAGATGGTATCCTGGCCAGGCAGGCATGCAGGAAAATTTTTTTTTGTTCATTGTCAAGGCATATTCACCTGTTGAAATTGGAAAATGCACATCTTAGTTGGTAACACACAGACAAATGTGGATGCCATTCTTGGTGGCATCCCAGATGCTGCAGAATTCTGATCAATCAGTCAACTCAGATGATGAAGTTCTGTTTTGTTTTTGTCCCAACTTGAAAATACATTTATGAAGTCAAATCTCTGTTCGTCAGCAAGCTTCAATTTCCTATCTCGTTTTAACACAGATGCGTCGATGTAGCTTGCCCCTCCCTGTCAACTCTCGCAAAAGCAATAGATTGGAGACTTTATTATTTCACACCACATTTTAAGCCGTTTTCTGTGAAATAAGTTTTCAAGTACACACACACTTTGAGCAAAGTGAAAACCTATCGGCGAAAATTCCCCTCTGCAGCAGTGGAAATGTATTGGCACCCAGAAATCATTCATCGTGGTTATTGTTGTGGTAACTGCAGGAGGAATCCTGAGCTAAATTGATGGCTCAGTTTCATCAAGCGACATGTATCAAATATCGCACAAATCTGCAAAAGACTATAAATCAGTGACAGGCTGTGAAAGGAAAGGCTTGCGCAGAGAACACACTGCAACCAAAGACAATCTAATTGGGTCCGGCCTTCTTTTACAAGACAAATGGCCTTGTAGAATGCCATGCTTTTGGCAGGTGTCCATCCATTTTCATTAACTGATCAATGGATGATCTCTTTGCGAGCAAAGCTGCCGATTCCCGCGAACAAGAGCCATCTATGTTTAACTGTTAATGTTCTGATTTTGGCTTTGGTAGAGATTGGGAAAAGCAGTTGCCCATAACTGGAAGAGAGCGGATGGGTATTTATTGCCATCTGGTGTTTTGAAACAGAATGCAGCTGAAGCCGTGACAGTATTCGCAGGTTCCGCATCCACAGATATGTCCATCTTACGTTGTGTTTTTTTGTGTTACAGATGTGGTTGGAGGCACTGTACGAGATGGCTCCTTACACCCCGGTGCTGCTGGTTGGGACCCACGCTGAGATGGTCAAGTCCATGTCCTTCAACGACATCTGGCACATTCTGGAGAACTTCCTGGATCAGGGCCGAGCCCACCACATGAAGCACTTCTCCGATAGCCGGCTGTCCAACTGCCTGCTGTGCAACCCGAAGGGTATGGCTGTACGACACGTGTTGGCCAAATCACGATCCGGATCAGCCGGGTTCGTGGATTTGTCGTTTCCTCACGGGGAGCCCGTCATGAATGGACACGTACCGACCGGAGAGTCCCCGCCTCCAGGTCGGTTAAAGTTCCCACACGTGCTCGGTTACTACGAGATAGACTCGAAGAAAAACCTACCCAAGGATGCCAAGAAGAACAATGTCAGTATTGACCAGTTAAAAGGTGCTATCATGCGAATGACTGTGGGTTCCCCGGACGAGGGGATACCCCCGAGCTGGTTATCCTTCATCAGGCACATAGCCAGCATCACTGAGCAAGCGCCTAATCTGCCGTGCATCCCGTACGAAGAGATCGTGTCAATAGCGCGCAGCTTTGAGATCTCGCCCGTGCAGGTGCCCTACATGCTGCAGTACTTCCACACCCGCGGCAAGCTGGTCTTCTTTGTTGGCGATGAGATTCTCTGTAAGTTGGTGGTCATCAACCCCACTTGGTTCATCCAAGTTTTGAGTCGGCTCCTGGAAGGTCTGGAGAGCAGCAGGTGTCCACTTCCAGAGCTTCTGGACTTTCTGAAAGACAACGAACTGGATCGCCAGCTCCAGAAAGCTGGCATTGTGAGCATCGCGAGTGCTCACTGGCTCTTGGCTGCCATACAGAGACTAGAGATCTGTGTCACTCTGGTGGACACTTCCCACGACAAGGTGTTCCTGTTCTCGAACCTGCTGGAGATGGGTTCCGTGGCGATAGACATCTGGCCAGATCTGCCGGAGTGGGACGAGAAGCAAGTGACATGCGAGGTGCTGCTGCGGCAGGTGAAGCCGTGTATGTTCAGCGACTTTATCCTCCATATCAACAACGAAGGGCGACAGCTGTTGGAGATCGTCGGGGAACCACGGCCGGTATATCTGGCGCATCACGTCGTCTTCTTTAGTGGGTTGGACGTCGGTGGTTGCGATGATTGCATTTCGGTGCGGCATCACCTGAGGCGACAGAAGCTGCCGGCAAACGACGACCACTACCTGGACGACATCCTGCACAAGGTGCACATCATGCTGTTGCCGCGCATGGATCAGATGAAGGTGACGGTGCGCGGGGTGAGCCCCTGCTGCATCATGAAGGCCATGCTCGAGTTCATCCAGTACTTCCTGGACGACCTGCCCAACGAGGAGCCGGACCCGCACATGTACCGGGCCGGACGCTCGCACGGCCCGGACCCGATGGAACTGGACGACGTGGAAGACCGCACGGTGCTGCTGTGCCCCAAGTGCGTCCTGACGCGCCAGGCGTTTCCAGAACGCATGCCAAAATACCAGATCTCGACCAAAAAGAAAGCCATCTGCAGCAAGTGGCACAACCTGGGCAGCTGGACCCGAGCTTTGATGGGGGACTACCAGCAAGTGGAAAACAGCCCGAATTCCCAGGGCATGGGTTGTCTGCCCGACTACGAGCACCCTCGCCTCATCCTTGTGCTTCCCCCGAGCAAAGCTGTGTCGCACAAAGATTGGTATCTTTCACAGCACATGAAGTTCTTGGAAGGCTTCGAGGTACACTTCCTCTGCGAGTACAACGGCTACTGGCATCTGACGGACGAGCCCGGTTTCCGACTCAACCAGACGAAAGAATTCTGCCACCGCGTCGGGAACCAGATGCCGCAGCTGCTCAACATGGCACTGAACATGGTGCAGATTATCAACGGGATCCACGAGCACGGAGAGAATGGACGGCTGCTGACCCCAGTCGTAGCGGACCTCATCAAAATGTACGACTACCTGCGAAACGTGGACACGCACATCCAAGACCCACACACGTGGCTCACCAAGAACAAAGATCGCGTCGTCAACATGTTGACTAAGGTGCTAGCCAACGCCAACGATGGGCTGCCCGACCTCTACTTTAAGGTTGGCAACTCAATGGGCGCGGATGACTTGTTCGCCAAGTGCTCTTCTGGGAACCGCTATGACCTGGCGAGGTTCCTGCGAATTGACACCAATTCCGGGCGCTTCGGACCTCTGCGTCCTTTGTACGTCAACAGAGAGGTTCGCTGGTTATGTGATGCCCACTATGAGGAACTACGAAGTATGCCGTCCACTTAAACCTCATTCTCATCCGTACGACTCTGGATTCCTGACACGGGAATCATGAATATCTAGGTCAAATGAGGCACGGACTTTTGACGCACCTGAGATATATACGTGCTTCTGTACAAAATGTGTAAAAATTGAGCTTTACTATATTTGAACTGTGCTGTTTTTCGACATGATTTCTTCATTGTTATGATCAACATCTGATCTGGAATAGATGTCTTAATCCTGTCAATTGGATCGGCGGAGTCAATCACGATGTTCGTTATGCAGGTTAAACACTAGTGAATGACGTTTTACGTGTCACATAACACTTTTCATTGTTTCTTCTTTGTGATACAGTATTACTTTGTTGCATTGTGCGAGCCTCCAATGCTTATTTTTTTTGTTAATTTT
>JAAUYG010052397.1_pt1 | contig 23100 bp, 22 predicted proteins | sample 7278091 | NCBI WGS metagenome assembly JAAUYG01 (sample SAMN14350201, study PRJNA611818) | marine sediment metagenome | isolation source: surface marine sediment (0.6m) | place: French Polynesia: Moorea | collected 2018-08 | reverse complement strand
CAGGTCGTTGACCACCACCTTGGCCCCGCGGCGCGCCAGCTCCAGCGCGTAGGCCCGACCCAAACCACCGCCCGCGCCCGTCACGATCGCCACACGGCCGTCAAATCGAATCGAATGTTCCGGGACCGGGCCGTATTCGAAAACGCCGAAATCGATCACGGTATCGCCGGTGCGTTCATTGACCACCTGCCACAAGGCGCGGCCGTCGCCGTCTTTCCAGATCCGGGTTTTGATGGGGTCCCCCGGGTAGAGGGGCTTGGAAAACCGGCAGTTCATCCGGCGCACCCGCTCCGTGCGGCCGGGCACCAGGCTTTTGATCAGCGCCCGGCAAGCAAAACCGTGGGTGCACAGCCCGTGCATAATGGGCCTCTCGAAACCGGCCATTTCGGCAAATTCCTGGTCCACATGCAGCGGAAAAATATCGCCCGAAAGGCGGTAGAGCAGGGGCTGGTCCCTGGTGGGGGCGTCGGCCACCTCGTAATCCGGCGGCCGGTCGGGCATTACGAGGGTCTGGGGAGGCGCGTTTTCGCCCCCGAATCCGCCGTCCAGGCGGGCGAACAGGGTCAGGCGGCTGGTAAAGAGCTTTTTCCCGTTCGAATGCCGGGTGTCGCTCACCCCCACCACCAGGGCCCCCTTGTCCTGGCCCTTGTCGTAAAAGTCGGTCAGGTGCCCGCTGGTCGTCAATGTGCCCTCGGCCGGAATCGGCTGGTGGAAAACAAGCTCCTGTTCGCCGTGGAGGACGCCGGCCAGGTTGATGTTGGCTTCGGTGGAAAACAGCGGAAAGAAGTTGAAAACGGCGGCCATCGAAAAGCTCGGCAGGACCTTGAGATCCTTTTCGTAGGTGTACTCGATCTCGTCGAATCCGGCCCCCACCCCCAGGGCGTAGAGCACGGCGTCTTTCCAGCTGTAGTCCTTGGTGACCGGCCCCAGGGGCTTGCCCAGGGCCTCCAGGTTCAATGCCATAACCTGCCTCCTTGGCGCTCTGGCGTCCGGATCTCAGGATTTCCGGGACGCTTGCGTTTCGGCCGTAAAGGCCGGCACCAGAATAAACTTGAGGGTCTCTTTGACCACGCGCACATAGGGCACCGGGGCCACGTCCAGCATGGGGCGAAAGTAGTTCCGGCCCGCGATGAAGTTCAGGACCGAATGCCACACCGCCAGGATTCGCGCCCGGTCCCGGACCGACACGGTTTCGGGTGTCGGTGCCAGCTCCATGGCTACGGCGATGTTGGTGATGTATTGGCTGATGTTGATATCGAGCACGGCCGTGTGATCCGCCTTGCGGAAATAGCCGAACAGGATCAGGTTGGCGACCTCAGGGTGCTCGAAGAGATAGTCGCACATGATATCGATGGCAATTTCCAGCCGGCGCGCCAGATCGACGTCGCGGCAGCGGCGTTCGACCTCCTGGAAGCGCTCCATGATTTCTGCGTGAACGGCCCCGATGACCCCCTCGTAAAGGTCCTGTTTTTCACCCCAGTGATAGTGCAGGGTGGAAACGTCGATACTCACATCGCGGGCAATCATCCGCGTGGTGGTGTCGCTGAAGCCGTTCTCCCCGAAAAGCCGGCGGGCCGATGCCAATATACGGGCTTTCATGGATGAGGGGGCCTGAAGCGCTTTTTCGAGCGGTGAAGCCAAGCTCAGTGATCTCCATCGATTGTTTCCATCATATGATGGACATCGTTACTTCAGCCTCGCATGGCTGTCAATCGATAATTGTCATCCCCCCTTGCCAATCCCGGCCGCAACGGGTTGAGCCGGGTCGGTGGGCATGATAAGTCAGTGGTCGACCGCCAACCGCATCCTCGGGAAATCAGGTATGCAGGAGCAAACCTTCGGCCCCATTCGTTTCATTCCGGGCCCCAACCGGGGAAAATACCCCCATTGCCACTCGATCTACATCAAAGGCGCCCGTATCCTCATCGACCCGGCCGCTGACCGCGCGCGGCTGCAGCGCCTGCGTGCGGAAGAGGGGGTCGATGCGGTCTGGCTGAGCCATTGGCATGAAGACCACTTCATGCACCTGGACCTGTTCGATGACCTGCCCCTGGCCATGCATGCGGCCGACGCCCCGATGCTGGCCGACATGGCAGGCTTCCTGGACGCCTATGGTATCGAAGCGGGCGAAATGCGCGAACTCTGGCGTGCCTTGTTGACGGAAAGGTTTCATTTCCGGCCGCGCCGCGCGGATCGGTTGCTGGCGGCGGGCGAGATCATCGACCTCGGCACCGTGCGGGTCGAAGTGCTGCACACCCCCGGCCACACGCCGGGTCATTTGGCCTTTCGATTCCTGGAGCCTGAAGTTCTGTTTCTGGGGGACTACGACCTGACGGCCTTTGGCCCCTGGTACGGGGACCGGGACTCGAGCATCGCGCAGACCGTGGCGGCCGTCCGGCGGCTCCAGGCCATCCCGGCCCGGTTCTGGCTGACCGGCCATGAAGCCGGTGTATTCGAAGCGGCCCCTCCGGAAATCTGGGATGCCTACCTGGCGGTCATCGACGCACGCCGACAGGCCCTTCTGGAACTGCTCACAACCCCCCGCCGCATGGCGGACATCGTCAATGCCTGGATCGTCTACCGCAAACCCCGGGAGCCGCTGGCGTTCTACGCCCACGCCGAGCAGGCCCTGATGGGCAAGCACCTGGAAGAGCTCCTGGCGAACGGCCGGGTGGTGCGCGTCGGCAACCGTTTCCAGCGTGCCTGAACCGGCTCCCTAAAACTAAAGGCCCAATTGCCGCCGCTAAATAGGAAGATCACGCCAAAACGATACAACGCCCCAGGCCCTTCAACAACAATTGTGTGCTTGAATGATGTCAGCCCTCAAACGTCTGCAGAAACGCGTCGGCCTCCTTGATCGACTTTTCGATATCGCGGATGAGAACAGCGACATCCGACTGGATCGCGCCCATCTCCGCGCCCAGCGCGCCCACGGCCTGGGCGTTGAGGTTGTGCTTGAGATAAAGAACATAATCGTTCAGCCGGGTGAGCACCGGATCCATGCGCCCCCGGGCCCGGACCATGGAGGCATGCAGGCGCTTATAGCGCTCGCGGGTGCGCGCCAGGGACTGGCGGCTCTTATTGCGAAAAGACGTATTGGTCATCTGGCCGATCTCCGTCTCCCATTCGACAAAAAGATCGGCCGCGATCTGCTCGACATTGTCAATACGGTCGTCGATCACTGCCGCCCGGTGCTGGCAGTCCTCGAAATCCCCCTTGAGGCGGCGATAGGCATCTTCGAGTTCGCCGCCTTCAAAGCCGGTCAGCTCCTTGATGCGCGTGAGGGCGTCCTTGAACTCTTCCGAGGCCTGGGCCTGGTCCTCCCGGGCCGCCGTCACCTCGTCCTTGAGCAGATGGCGCTTTTCCTTGCCCACACTCTCCCACATGGCGTAGTAGGTGCTGCGGCATCCCGGCACAGCCGCGAGCAGGACGAGCACGAGGAGCCAGGATCGCATTATCGGTTTCGGGTGAAGTATTGGATGCATGGGCCTTTTCTCCAAAGATGGGGCTTGGAAGGGGTTAAAACGGCTAAATCAGATGCGTGAATTCGGTGCGGATGACGTTCATCAACTCCCGGCCGATCCGAACGCCGAAATCGATGATCTGGGGGCCGTAGCGCTTTCCCGTTTCGCTGCGGAAGGTCGCTTTGATTTCTTCGAGCTTGCGCATTCCACCGGGGTAGCGCTCCACGAAGACGGACAGCGGCGGGTTGTAAAAAGTCACCATATCCCAGAGCGTGTCCGTGAAATTGTCAGGCCCCCAGCGGAATTTATCAGCGTCGTATAGACAGTCGGACATCAGCGCCGCCTCGGGCGTGGGCGGCGGCTGGATGCGCTGAAAAGCCTCATGGTTGCGGATGGCGTAGCAGACAAAGTCGATTTCCTGCGACGTGAGGTTGAACGCGGTCAACGCTTTGCGGGCAAACGCCGCCCCGGCCTTAGCATGGTGCCGCTCCTTGCGGCGCATATCATGCAAAAGGCCGGCCGCCTGCACCAGAAGGAGGTTGCGTTCGGCCGCGGCGGAGGGAATCCCGCTGCGTTCGCATTCGATCAGCATCAGGGCTCCGGCATCCAGCGCCACCTTACGCGCATGCGTCAAGCCATGTCCGAAGTCGTTTTCGATATTGCGGCGCACCATGATGAAAATATCCGCCAGCAGGGCATGCCCCTGCAGAACCTCGCGGGAGCGCTCGATCGCCACGTTGTGGACACGGTAAAAGTCGGCCGTTGAAAGACCGCCGGCGATCCTGCGGGCCTCATCCCGCAAAGCGGCGTATACCGGTCCCATGTCCTGATTTTCGGGAGTTTTCATCTTGCCGGCGCTCTCGCTGTCCGCGGTATCGGGATGCAACCGGGCGCGCGGACGCCCATTAAAAAAGGGAGATCGCATCGCGCGGAATGCGTCTCCCTTTGAAAACCGGATCAAAGCGGCTGGTGCGAGGGGGCCCTGTACCGCCCGTCATGCCGCCGCCGGGCACGACCTACATGGCAATTTGCAGACCGTGATTGCAGACCTTCCACTGATCGCCCTCTTTTACCAAATCCAGGGTTTCGTCCAGATGGTGGGCTTCTCCCAGGTTCCACATCTTGGCGAAAGCAGCGAAGGCCGGGTGGATGCTGCGCCGCATTTCCGAACGCAGATGAACCTGGGCGCTCTGTTCGTCCTGCGCGAGAACCGAGGCCTCCACCTGAAAGAGCTGCATGCGCATATATCCGGGACTGAAGCCGCGGTTCCGAGCCTCGATGGCCGTGTCGTGGATCAGGTTGTCCACAAATGTCTTGTCGGCCGCCAGATCGGCGCACATGCGCTCGGTCATATCGGGATCCAGCTTGAAAAACGCCCGGGTAAATTCTTCCGCAGCCCGCACGGGGGTCTCCCTAACGTCAGCGGTCAATAAAATGATCTGCACGAACACGCCCAAAATCACAACCAGAGCGAGCGCCATGTAGTCACGGGTCTTCATCGAGGGGTATCTCCTTTCGTCTCGCATGCGGATTTGGCCGGCCGCCATTCGGACGACCGGGTACGGGCATTTCGATATCACAGAATCTCCGGACTGCCAAGCCCCGCCTCGGCCGGGCAAAGGGGGCGAAAAAGCCGGTATTGGCGGGGATGGCGCCGACCCAGCGGGTCTTCTCCGTTATGTTGGGCCAAATAGAACTTGACACACAATATGTTGTATGAGAGATCAAACCTCGTCGCTGATTTTTAGAAGATGTTTCCTGATCTTCCACCACGATCAGCGGCCATCCGAAATCTATCTTGCGGGCAACATCTCGATTTCCCCTTGACGGAAATCAGAAAATCACCGATAGAGCGGTGCTTTTCACTTCATCCTGAGAATAAGAACAACCCCATCAATTTTGAGTTGGCCGCCGGCCGGCTGTGCCAAGAACGAGGCGTTTGGAGGCAGTATGGGCGAAAGATGTAAATTTGTTTTGACCAAAGACGGTCGTCTGGACCTGTCGACCCACCGCTGGGACGACCACCGTTTCACGGATTTGCTGACGCGCGGCAAGGCCGTCAATACCGATACGGCTATGAATATCAGCCGCCACCTGCGCGAACAGCTCGACCGCATCGATACACGGACGATCAACCTCACCGCCATCGAAAAAATGATCGACGAGAAGCTCCAGGAATTCGGACTGGACCCGTCCGATCCGGTGCGGCTGGACGGATCCATTTTCAAGAAAAAGGGGCCGGCCCTCAGCGGAAACGCCAAAACCGTACTCGAACGACGCTACCTCAAGAAAGACCCCAAGGGGAAGGTGATCGAGAGCCCCGAAAAAATGTTCCGCCGCGTGGCGCGCCATATCGCCAAGGCCGAAAAACAATACGGCAACACGGAGCGCATCGAAGAAATCGAAGAAGCGTTTTACGACCTGATGACCGAATTCCGCTTCCTGCCGAACTCGCCCACCCTGATGAACGCCGGCCGCCGTCTGGGGCAGCTGGCCGCCTGCTTCGTCCTGCCCATCGAAGACAGCATGGAGGGGATTTTCACTTCGCTCCACAACTCCGCCCTGATCCACAAGTCCGGCGGCGGCACCGGTTTTTCGTTTTCGCGCCTGCGGCCCAAGGACGCCCGCGTCGGGACGACGGGCGGGGTGGCCTCCGGACCGGTTTCCTTCATGAAAATCTTCAATACGGCAACCGAGCAGGTCAAGCAGGGCGGCACCCGGCGGGGCGCCAACATGGCCATCCTCAGGGTGGATCACCCCGACATCCTTGAATTCATCCATTGTAAAAAGGAGGACGGGACCCTCAACAATTTCAATATCTCCGTCGGCGTGACCGATGCGTTCATGCAAGCCGCGGTCGAGGGCCGCGACTACGCGCTAATCGATCCCCGGGACGGCAGCGTGGCCGGCCGGCTCGATGCCCGCGAGGTTTACACCACGCTGGTGGAGCAGGCCTGGGACAACGGCGATCCCGGCATCATTTTCCTGGACCGCCTGAACCGGGACAACCCCACCCCCGATCTGGGTGCGATCGAAAGCACCAACCCCTGCGGCGAACAACCGCTTCTGCCCAACGAAGCCTGTAATCTGGGTTCCGTCAATCTGGCCAAATTCGTGATCGACGAAGACGGCTCCCCGGTCATCGACTACGACGAGTTGAAAGAAACCGTCCATCTGGCGGTGCGTTTTCTGGACAACACCATCGACCGCTCCCGCTACCCTCTGCCCGAAATCGACGCCATGGTCAAAGGCAACCGCAAGATCGGCCTGGGGGTCATGGGGTTTGCGGACATGCTCTACCAACTGGGCGTCCCCTACAATTCCGAGCAGGCCCTCAAAACGGCCGAAGCCGTCATGGGCGCCATCCAGAAGGCGGCCCGGGAGGCCTCCCGCAAACTGGCCCAAGAGCGCGGCGCCTTCCCCAATCACGACCGGAGCATTTACAAGAACCATCCGGACGGCCCCCTGCGCAACGCCACCACGACCACCATCGCGCCCACCGGCACCCTGAGCATCATTGCCGGCTGCTCCAGCGGCATCGAACCGCTGTTCGCCCTGAGTTTCGTGCGCACAGTCATGGACAACGACCGGCTGATGGAGGTCAACCCGCATTTTGCCGCGGCCGCTCGTGAAGGCGGTTTTTACTCGGATGACCTGATGAACGACATTGCGGCCCGGGGATCGATCCACGGCATGGAAAACATCCCTCCCGAGATCCGTAAGGTTTACGTGACCGCCCATGACGTATCGCCTGAATGGCACATCCGCATGCAGGCGGCCTTCCAGAAATACACGGACAATGCGGTTTCCAAAACGGTCAACCTGCCGCGAGACGCCACGGTGGAAGACGTGCGCAAGATCTACGACCTGGCTTTTGAACTGCAGTGCAAGGGGGTGACCATCTACCGTGACGGCAGCAAGGAGAATCAGGTGCTGTCGTTCAACCAGAAGGAAGACCCCCAGAGCCGTTTTTTGCGGGCGGTCAAGGAGCGGCCCGAGACCCTCGAAGGATTCACGACCAAGATGAAGACCGGCATGGGCCACCTTTACGTCACCGTCACCGAATACGAAGGACGGCCTTTCGAGGTCTTCGCCACCATCGGCAAGTCCGGGCGCTCCACGGCGGCCAAGGCCGAGGCCGTCGGGCGGCTGGTCTCGCTGGCGCTGCGCGCCGGGGTCAAGGTGGCCGATATCGTCAAGCAGCTCAAGGGCATTGGCGGGGAATACCCCGTCTTTCAGCCAGGGGGCCTCGTGCTTTCCATTCCGGACGCCATCGCGCGCATCCTGGAAAAGCGCTACATGACGGACAAGCAGAACGCCGACGGCTTCGCCCACAGCCTGCTGGGTGAAAAATGCCCGGAATGCAGCCAGACCATCAGCTTCGAGGAGGGTTGCATGACGTGTCACTTCTGCGGTTTCACCAAATGCGGCTAAAAATGGATTGAGGGTGGCATCTAATACCCCAGAGCGGCGTTGCATAGTGGCTTTCAATGCTCACGTACATGAGTACGCTCCGCTTGAAACCCACTATGCGCCTTGCCCTGGGGCATGATCTGCCACCCTCAATCCATTTTGTCACCGATCGAAATTCAAGCATAAAAAAAACATAAAAGCGCCTTGGGACATCGGCTGATGCCCCAAGGCGCTTTTATGTTTCCAGTAAATCGTCGTTTCGGCCTTTCAGGGGGGCGAAGCGTGCGTCTGGGCAAGGCGTCGCGGTGTCGCGGAAGCGCAGCGTACATAGAGTACGTGAGCATTGCGCGACGCCGTGCAACACTGCCCAGGCGTGCGATCCGCCCCCATGAAAGGCCGAAACAGGAACGGCCCGGTGGGGGGGATAATCCCCCCACCGGGCCGTCTGTCTTTTGACGCGACGAGATTCGATTGAGGCGCGCTGGCGTTGCTGTTTCAGATCTGGTGGCGCTGACTACCCGCTGGATGAGAGGCTCGTTGTCGTTGCCGCCGTCGGTTCAGGTGCCGGAACTCGTGGTCGTCAAAAATTCGTCCCGTTGCCGTCCGGTTGTCCGGATCGAGGGTTTCCTTAGCACGAACGACGCTCGGCGGCAACCGGAAGGGTCCGGGTTTATCGACAGCTTATCAGCCCTCCGGCCGGTCAGTGGCCCGGGGGGTCACCCAGATGTAATCGGCGTAGTCCCAGTCGACTTCCGTTCCGACGGCGGCCAGGTAGACCGTTCGCAGGGATGCCTGGTTGCGGGTGGTGACGCGGTCCGGGACCCCGAACTTGCGAATGATATGGCCATTGCCGATCACCACCGCCATGGGCGCATCCCCCATCTTGCGGACGATCGACTGGGCCATGGTATCCTCCCAGGCACATTGGGCCTCATAGAAATAGTCAAACGTAGCGATGCCGTGGTGAGGATGGATGTTGAAAACATTTTCCGCATATGCCCTGTGGGCCTCGTTTTCCGTATCAATCGTTTCGGCCAACAGGGCCCGCTCGTCGGGAAGCAGGTTATCCAGACCGCCTCGGCTGATCTTCGAGGGAATCCAGCCGGGAACGTTCAGCCCCACGAGACGTATCCGGTTCTCCCGAACCGTTTCGAATATCGGGGCGTAGAGATCGAAATCGAACCCCCACCCCGCCCGAGGGACATACCAATGCGACTTCTGGATGAACGTATCCCGTTCCAGTTCCCCGGCCGACCATTGCGCCAGTACAGGATCGTAGCGATGATCGAACATTTCCATGCCGACACTGAGGTTGGGGTGGCGGGTCTGAAGCGCCTGAATGATCCGGGCCTGAATGTCGTGATGGGCGGCGTTGTTATGTACCTCCCCGACGAAAACCACCTTTACCTGGGCAAGGTCGTCAAGCATCTCTTCAAAGGTAACCGCCTGCCGTGATGTCGTGGACAGAATCGTATCGATTGCAAATTGCTGGTCGGAATCTTTGATCGATAATTTTACGGGGGCCACGGCGCATCCTTCCCAGACCAGACCAGCGATCAGAACCATCGCGATCCATTTGAACTTACCGATGGATGACAACTTCGGCTGTCGCATTCAAATATCTCCAATCATTGCTTTTTCAATTGAACTATGCCAGTTGGATAATCTACGCTTGGGATCTATTGAATCGGTAACGTGGGCCGTGCATGCCCCCAAGTCAAGCAGATATTTACCATGCCGCGAGAAAAACCGCCTGTATTTCGCCGCGCCATTATTCCCTGGTATGACTCCAGCCGGGTTTGCTGGATTGTGGTCGGATTTATGCTTTTGACGGCCATTTTCAGCACCGCGGGGCTCTTTGCGGCCCTGGAGGAACCCGACTATCAACGCCATATCTGGTTGCCGATCCTGCTCCTGCTGTTGAGCACCGGCATCACGATCTCGACCCTCATCCGCATGTTCCGGCGTTACATCGAGCGGATATCACGCTGACCGCCGGCTGCCGCCCAGGCGATAACAGCGGGTCGCACCGCCCGGTCCAAGCGCCTTCTGCTCGAAGCCTTCGTGTCCCGGACATAAAAATCCCGCACCGTCTTGTCCGATAAAAGCAAGACGGGCGGGAAGGGAGGGTCTTCGTTTCTGTGGGCCGTATGGGGCGGCCGTCCGGATTACTTCTTGGAAACCAGGGTATCGTTCACGTAACGCAGCACGGTGACGAACTGATCGGGTTCGTAATATCCGAGAAAATTGCGAATCTTGCTACCGTTGGATGAAAGAAACCAGTTGTCCGGCACCGGCCGGATATTGTACTTGGCCGCCAGTTTATGATGCTTGGCGGTATCGACCTTGATGGCCACAAATTCCTGGTTGAGCATCTTGACCACGGCCGGGTTGCGGAAGGTGGTGGACTGCATCTCCTTGCAGTACTCGCACCAGTCCGTATAGAAATGCAGATACACCTGCTTGTTCTGCTTTTTTGCCAGGGTCATGCCGGCTTTGTAGTCATACCACTTGATAAGGCTTGAGGATTTGGCTTTGGGGCCGGCCAGGGCCAGACCCGCGCTCAGGCAGAACACCACGATCAGGACGGGAATCCAGAGTTTGAATTTACGCATTACATTTACCTCATTTCGTTTGGTTACCGCCGAAGAGGCCCCTTCAGGCACCCGCCGGCACGACCAGCGACCACAGCATACCGAAGCGATCGAAGATCAACGCCACACCTAATCCGATCATCAGCACGCCCGTCGCCACGTTGACAAATCGTAAAGCCCGCTTGGTTTTTTGCATCATCGCGAGCATTTGATCGATAAAGACTGAAAAAAGCAGAAAAGGCGCAAACAGGCCGAAGGAATACACACTCAGCAACCGAACGCCTTCCATGACCGTATCCTCGACGGCCGCCAGAAAAAGGATGGCGCTCAAAATCGGCCCGATGCAGGGGCTCCAACCAGCGGCGAAAGCCATGCCCACGAGCAAAGTGCCGGCCAGATGAGCCGGCTTGCGGCGAAGATGAAGCCGCTTTTCCATCTCGAGAAAGCGGATGCGCAACAGTCCGATGAGGTGGATGCCGAAAATGATGATGACCAGCCCGCCGGCGATGCGGATGAAATCGTTGTAACGCAACATCAACCCACCCAGCAGCGATGCGGAAGCCCCCAGAAGGATATTGACCAGCGTGAACCCCAGCCCGAAAGCAATGGTGGATTCAACCACTTTGCGCCGCAGCCCGCTGGGCTGGTCGACGGTGAGTTCATCGTAGGAATATCCTGAAATAAAGGTGAAGTAAGCCGGCACCAACGGGAGGATGCAGGGCGAAAGGAAGGACGTCAGCCCGGCCGCAAAGGCCGCCGGATATGTGATGCTTTGGTCTAGCATGAAAATCAGGACGACACGCCCGCTAGCAGCGAGGCCTGGCGGGCACATTCCTCCTCATCGAAGATAATGGAGGCCAACGGTTACACTCGATTCGGCCACGAATATTTCAGCAAGATATATGCCTTATTGGCGGACGATGGATTTATCGTTTAATTTCAGATTAAAACCTCGAATACCGTCGCGGGGCGATGGGGAAGGGTGACAAAATGTGTCACCGGACATGACAAACCGCGTCATTTTTCTGGCGCGCTCGGCGCTCAAACCCTTCTTGCGGGCTGCCCAGATCAGGCATCGACGACGCCCTTGGTCCTGTCCCCGAAGCAACGCCGCCGGACACGGAAAAGCCTTGACTTATGGAGGATTATCGTCAAAATGAAAACGAGTAATAAATCCAACCATCTATTATTGTTAGAAAGATTGAAGCGGAATGGCACCTATGGGATATTTTCTGGCCGCGCTGGCCAAGGTCATTGACACCGTATTGTTCATTTATATGTGGATCATTATTATACGGGCGGTGCTGTCGTGGGTCAGCCCGGACCCGTACAATCCCATTGTCCGGTTCATCAACAACATCACCGAACCGGTGCTCTATCAAATCCGGCGGCGCCTGCCCGTATCCTTCGGCGGCATCGACCTTTCACCCGTAGTTGTTCTTTTGATCATCGTGTTCCTGCAAAGCTTCGTGGTACGCTCTTTGCTGCATTTCGCGCAGGGCTTTATTCAACCATAACGACGGCGAGGGCGACAGCCATGAAAATCACCCCTCTGGATATCCAGCAGCAACGATTCACCGTGCGCTTCCGGGGCTTTGATCTGCGCGAGGTCGACCTTTTTCTGGAACAGATGGCCCATACCTTCGAGCAGATGCAGCGTGAAAACGAATCCCTCAGGGAAGAAATCCGGCGTCTGCAGTTTGAAAGCCAGGGCCTCAAGAAACGGGAAGACACCTTCAAACGGGCGATGGTGCAGAGTCAGAAAGTGCTGGAACACATGAAGGCCAATGCTGAAAAGCAAGCGGAGCTGATCGTCGCCGAGGCAGAAATCAAGGCGGAAAAAATTGTCAGTCGCTCCCAATCCCGGTTGGATCGCCTGCATCAGGATATCGCCGAGCTCAAACGCCAGCGCGTCCAAATCGAGGTCGAGATCGCCGCCGTCATCGACAATCATGCCAAGCTCCTGGATATTAGCCGCGAAAGCATGAAACGGGACGATGATGCGGATGAGAAGGTCTCGGTGTTTAAAAGCAGCCTGCCCTAATGTCCGGGGAATCGGATTTACCGGCGTGTCCGACATCCGCCCGCCGGCCCTCCTGCCGCCGGTCTCAATACCCTGCAACGGCGACATGCTGATCGAATTGGGAGACTTTTATGGCTAAAATCGATGCCTTCTTCAAGCTCATGAACGAACAGGGCGCCTCCGACCTGCATCTGACGACGGGACAGCAACCCGCTTTGCGTATTCGCGGTGAGATCGAACGCATCAAATACAAAGTGCTCGACAGCGACGAGCTTCGCGGCATGCTCTACGAGATTGCGCCCGAAGATAAAATCAAAGTATTTGAAGAGACTGGTGATATCGATTTCGGCTACGAGATTCCCGGGCTGGCACGCTACCGCTCCAATTTTTTCATGCAGAAAAACGGGGTCGCCGCCGTTTTCAGGGAAATTCCCGACACCATCATGACCATCGAGCAATTGGGGCTGCCCCAGGTGATCGGCAAGCTTTCAAGTCTGCCCCGCGGACTGGTTCTCGTCACAGGTCCCACGGGCAGTGGCAAGTCCACGACGCTGGCGGCCATCGTGCACGAATGCAACCGCTCCCGCAAGGACCACATCATCACCATCGAGGACCCCATCGAATTTGTTCACCAGAGCCAGATGTGCATCGTCAACCACCGCGAGGTGGGCCTGCACACCAAGAGCTTTTCCTCGGCCCTGCGGGGGGCGCTGCGCGAAGACCCCGATATCATTCTGGTTGGCGAGATGCGGGATCTCGAGACGATCTCCCTGGCAGTTGAGGCCGCCGCCACGGGTCACCTGGTCTTCTCCACCCTGCACACCTCCAGCGCGCCCAAGACCGTGGACCGCGTCATTGAAGTCTTTCCCCACGACCAGCAGGAGCAGATGCGCTCCACCCTATCGGATGGCCTGCGGGCGGTCGTGGCCCAGGTGCTGTTCAAACGCGTCGATATCAAGGGCCGCGTTGCGGCGCTGGAAATTCTGATCGGGACGGCGGCCGTGCGCAACCTGATCCGCGAAGCCAAGACCCACCAGCTGCCGTCCATGATCCAGACCGGGAAAAAATACGGCATGGTGCTTCTGGACGATTCCATTATGGACCTGCTCAACAAGGGCATGATCAGCCCTGACGACGCCTATATGAAAGCCAACGATAAAGGCCGTTTCCGGCCGCTGCTCCAAAATCCGCCCACGGATTTCACCGAGGCCTGATCCGGCCGCCAGGCGTGTTGCGACCTTCGCGCCAGGAAGGGTTGAACGATGCGAAAAAATGAAATCGACCATATTCTCACACGCATGCTCGATTCCCATAAAAACGTTTCCGACCTCAACCTGACGGTGGGCAAACCGCCGCAGGTCGAGAGCGCCGGGGTTCTGCTTCCGGTGGAGATGCGGCCGCCCGTCAAGGAACTCTCCCCGTTTCAGACCGAGATCCTGGCGCTGAACCTGATCAACAGCGATCGTCGCCTGACCCGCGACCTGCTCAACAACGGTTCGTGCGACCTTTCGCATGCCCTGCCCGGCAAGGCTCGCTTTCGTGTGAACATCTTCTCGCAAACCGGCAACTATTCCATCGTACTCAGAAAACTGGAGTCCAAGGTCCCGACCATCAAGAGCATGAACCTGCCGGAATCCTTCTTCGATGTCGCCAAGGAAAAAAACGGAATCGTACTTTTCACCGGTGCCACCGGCTCCGGTAAGACCACTTCGCTGGCGGCGATTCTGGACGACATCAACGAGCGATTGTCCGTGCACGTCGTGACCCTTGAAGATCCGGTGGAATACCTCCATCCCCACAAGCAGTGCACGTTCAACCAGCGGGAACTTGGCTTGGATTTCGACAGCTACGCCAATGGGTTGCGTGCTGCGCTGCGCCAAGCGCCCAAGGTCATTCTGGTGGGGGAAATGCGTGACCGCGAAACGGTGGAAATCGGCCTGAGTGCGGCTGAAACCGGCCATCTGGTCTTCTCGACCCTGCATACAGTCGATGCCGGCCAGACCATCAACCGTATCCTGGGCATGTTTTCCACCGAAGAAGAAAATCAGGTCCGCATCCGACTGGCCGACACGGTCCGCTGGATCGTGGGCCAGCGCCTGCTGCCCAAGATCGGCGGGGGGCGGGTGGCCGCCTTCGAGGTCCTGCGCAGCAATATCCGGGTAAAGGACAGTATCCTGAACGGCGAGTCCGAGGGCAAGACCTTCTATGAGATCATTCAGCAGGGGGCCGCTTTCGGCATGACCACCTTCGACGACTTCATCGTGCGCCTCTATGAACAGGGGCTGATCACCCAGGAAACCGCCATGGCCTACGCGTCACGCAAGGGTATCGCCGGGCGCGGCATCGATATGGTCAAATCCGCACGCGGCGAAGCCACCACCGATATCGACCGCCTCGAGGTCGATCATCAGTACAGCAAGGCCCGCCGGCCCTGATGGCGCCGCAGGCCGGGGATTTTCAAGGCCCCGCCACGCAAAATGGCCGCGGCCAGTAACCGGCCGCTGTCTTGACGGCCGGGACGGTACACGAAGAGAGGGATCTTATGGAAGTCAGCTGTGAATCCTGCCAGGCCCGATTCAACATTCCGGACGAGAAACTGCCGGCCGGCAAAAGCGTTTCCGCCGCCTGCCCCAGATGTAAACAAAAAATCAAAATCGAAGCGCCGTCTCCCTACGACGACCAGGCGGGATCCGGCCCCGGCGACGATAGCGACGTATACGACGCCGCTGAAAAGCCTTTCGACTTCGTCGAGGAAGACGCCCTCACCGCCCTGGTCTGCGAAGACGACCCGGCCGTGCGCGAAAAAATAAAAAGTACACTTGCCCTCATGGAGTTCAACGTTTCGGTGGCCGGCAGCACGCGCGAAGCGCTCAAGCGCATGCGCTATCACAACTACGAGCTGATCGTCGTCAACGAAACCTTCGACGCGAGCACGGTCGAAGCCAATGGGGTTCTGGTGTTCCTGGAGAGGCTGCCCATGAGTGTGCGCCGCAATATATTCATCTGTCTCACCAGCGCGCGCTACCGCACGATGGACCATATGATGGCCTTCAACCGAAGTGTCAATATGATCATCAACGCCAAGAATATCGATGAGTTCGGCAAGATCCTCAGCACGGGCATCACGGACAACGACCTGTTCTACCGGATCTATCGCGACACCCTAAAGTCCATCCAGGGATTCGCCTGACAAAGGCAGAATAAAAACGTCATGCGCGCAAGCCCGGCAAGGCAAAATCTGACCCACAAGTACTATTTAGGGACGATCAATGCGCGTTGTGAGCCGGATGGTGGCGCCGCATGGTCGAGCGCCATCGTTTTGCAACCGGCGATTGACGCCCGATGAGCCCCAAGTCTTCATATGGATGCCGCGACTACCGCCAGGAAATGATTCTGGTCGGCCTGCATGAGCGGCTGCGTCGCAGCGACCTTTCCGAAGAGGAGCGGCGCACGCTGGAAGAGGAAATCCGCCGCCTCGAAGAGGAACGCTTCCGTTGATCCCATCGGTTTAAGAGCATACCGGCTTCAGGCCGGCCACCACCACAGACCCAGCGAGAAGATCTTGAAGCATGTGCCCAGCTTCCACCGAACCGCCCCCCGGCTTTACCTGATCGCCCTCGCCCCCCCGCTTGACGGTTTTGAGCGCTTCCTGGGGGTCTGGTTCTACGCCGGGCCGCCGCGGGTCCTCGTGGACGTCGGCCCTGCGGCCACCGCACCGCAGTTGATCGCCGCGCTGGAAGATATCGGCGCCAGGCAAATCGACTATATCCTCCTGACCCATATACATATCGACCATGCCGGTGGATTGGGGGCCATCGCGGCTGCATTTCCGGAGGCGCGGGTTATTGTGCATTCAAGGGGAATCGCCCATTTGACGAACCCCGAGAAGCTTTGGGTCGGGAGCCTCAAAACCCTGGGCGCCACGGCAGAGGCCTACGGACCTATCCAGGCCATTGCGGAGGATCGTCTGACCGCCGCCGAGGACCTGAATCATCCCGGTATCACGACCATCCTCACCCCCGGGCACGCCCCCCACCATGTCAGTTATCAACTGGACGAATTGCTTTTTGCCGGCGAGGCCGCGGGCGTTTGCCTGAGGGCTGATTCGGGCAAGGATTTCATGCGCCCGGCCACGCCACCACAGTTTCGGCTGGAAACCGCCCGGCGCAGCATCGATGCCCTTCTCACCCGGAGGCCCGACAGGATCGGATACAGCCACTTCGGCCTGCGCGACGACGCTTGCGAACGGTTGCGGACCCACCGTGACCAGCTGTTGCGCTGGCAGTCTGTCGTGGCGGACGAGGCGCCGCGCCATCCGGCGGACCAGGTGGTACCGGCGTGCCTGCAGCGCTTGATGCGGGAGGATCCCGGACTGCAGGCCTTCGCCCACCTGCCCGCCGCCATTCAGCGCCGGGAATCCGGTTTTCTCCAGAACAGCCTGCGCGGTTTTTTGGGGGATTTCGAAGCGAACCGCGACCAGGGAGACTAGCCGCTGATTTCCCGATAGCAGAAGCAATCGACAATATGGTCATTGACCATGCCGGTGGCCTGCATATAGGCGTAGCAGACGGTGGGGCCCACAAACCGGAAGCCCCGCTTTTTGAGGTCCCGGCTCATGGCTTCGGAGCGGGGCGTCCAGGCGGGAATGGCGGCCGTCGTGCGCCAGCGGTTGCGCAGGGGCTGTCCGTCGACAAACTGCCAGATGTAACGGTCAAAGGTTCCGAATGCCGCCTGGACCACCAAAAAGGCGCGGGCGTTGGCGACCGCGGCGTTCATTTTGAGCCGGTTGCGGATCAGTCCCTTGTCCTGGAGAAGGGTCTCGATCCTGCGAGGGCTGTAGGCCGCCACCCGGACGGGATCGAATTCATCCAGTGCGGCGCGGTAGTTCTCGCGTTTCTTCAGAACCGTCAGCCAGCTCAAGCCCGCCTGAACCCCTTCCAGGATCAGGAACTCGAACAGGCGCCGGTCGTCGTGGACCGGGCGCCCCCACTCCTCGTCATGGTAAGCGATGTAAAGGGGGTCGGAGGTTACCCATTCACAGCGCGTCGGCATCGGCGGCCTCGCTGATGATGCGCAGGCCCTCCAGGGTCAGGGCCGATTCGACATGCACGATGGTCTCGGACACGTCCTTCATCAGCGGCGCCAGCCCGCCCGTGGCAATCACTTCGGGCGCCCCGCCGATTTCACGTGCCATTCGCCGAACCATCCCGTCCACCAAACCGGCATAGCCGAAGATGATGCCGGCTTTGATCGAGCTGATGGTGTCCTTGCCGATCACCGCATCGGGCGGCGTGAGAATGTCCACCCGGGGCAGCTTGGAGGCCTTCTGAAAAAGGGCTTCCGAGGCGATCTGGATGCCCGGGCTGATGGCGCCACCCATGTATTCCCCCCGCACCGATATGGCGTCGAAGGTCGTGGCCGTACCGAAGTCGATGATGACCATGCTGGTGCGGTATTTGTCGTAGGCCCCCACGGCGTTGACGATACGGTCGGCGCCCACCTCGGCCGGGTTGTCGTAGAGGATCGGCATGGCCCCGCAGTTGCGCGGGTCAACCCAGATCGGGGGCTGGTCGAGATATTTGCGGCAAAAGGCGTCCAGGATGGTCATCATGGGCGGAACGACGCAGGAGATGACCGTCTTGGAAAAGGCGGCGGTATCGATGGCGTGCATGGCGAAAAGATTGGAGGCCAGAACGTGGAATTCGTCCTCGGTGGCGTTGCGCTCGGTGCGCACGCGCCAGGACTGTACGAGCTGGGCGCCCTGGTAGACGCCCATGACCGTGTTGGTATTGCCCACGTCGATAACGAAAATCATCGGTGTATCGCCTTTTCGAGTTAGCGGTTCTCAGGAAGCGTGGCGGATGGCATCCACCACCGTCAGCGCGGCCCGCGCAGCGGCCACGTCGTGCACGCGCACGATGTGGGCGCCGTTCAGCACCGCCGCAACGGCGGCGGCCAGGGAGCCGGACGCCACCGCCGGCAGGTCGGCGGGGATGTCTTTGGCGTCTTCCGGTTTGAGGAGATTGCGGATAAAGGCTTTGCGGGAAGCCCCCACCAAAAGGGGGACGCCCAGATCTTCGAAGGCGTCCAGCCGCCTGATCAGAAGCAGGTTGTGGTCAAAGGTCTTGCCGAAACCGATTCCCGGATCGACGACGATGCGCGACCGCGCGATCCCATGGGACATGGCGCGTTCGATGGCGTCCGCCAGAAACCGTCGGACCTCGTCCACCACGTCCTGGTAGTCCGGTTTGACCTGCATGGTTTTTGGGGTTCCCAGCATGTGCATCAGAATGACAGGCACGTCGGCAGCGGCGGCCAGCGGCCCCATGGCCGGATCGACCCGCAGGGCGCTAACATCGTTGATCATGGCGGCACCGGCCGCCAGGGCCCGGCGGGCCACGTCGGCCTTGGTCGTGTCGATGGAAATGGGCACCGGAATGCGCGGGGCCAACGCCTCGATCACCGGAACGACGCGGCGGATCTCTTCTTCGGCGGCCACCGGGTCCGAGAAGGGCCGGGTGGACTCTCCGCCGATATCGACGATATTGGCCCCAGCCGCCACCAGGGCAAGTCCATGATTCACGGCCGCCCGGGTGTCGAAAAAGCGGCCGCCGTCCGAAAAGGAGTCCGGTGTGATGTTGACGACCCCCATCACACAGGCGCGTCGACCAAGCACCAGGCGATGGTCGCCCCAGGTCAGTTCAAAGACGTGGTTCGCCATGGCGAGCTTAATCCCGGGGCGGCTCGCCGCTGTTTTCGTCCTCCGCATCGGCGGCTGAAACGTCGTCTTCGGGAGGCGTCGTCTCCGGTTCCGATTCGGCTGCTGCGGTTTTCTCGGGGGCGGCGTCTTCGTCCTCGGTCGTCGATCGGTGCTCGTGTTTGGAGGGGAAGTCGAAATCGGGGCGCAATTCGAGAATGATCTTGTCAAGCTCATCACCCAGGACGGTTTCCTGCTCGAGCAGGATTTCCGAAAGCCGATGCAGGACGTCCATGTTTTCGTTCAGCACCTGCTTGGCGCGTTCGTAGGCCGTTGAAATCAGCTTGGTGACCTCGGCATCGATGCGCCGCGCGGTATCCTCGGAATAGTCGCGCTGCTGGGCGATCTCGCGCCCCAGAAAGATCTGCTCCTCCCCCTTGGCGTAGGAGAGCGGTCCCAGTTCGCTCATGCCCCAGGAGCGCACCATACGCTCGGCCAGGTCGGTGGCCTGTTTGATGTCGTTCGAAGCCCCGGTGCTGATGCGGTCGAAAACCAGCTCCTCGGCGATTCGGCCGCCGTAGGCCACCGAGAGCTCGCTCTGCAGCTGGTCCTTGTATTTGAAATCGCGCTCTTCGGGCAGGAACCAGGTGACGCCGGCCGCCCGCCCGCGAGGAATGATGGTAACCTTGTTGACCGCGTCGGTGTGCGGCAGAAAACGGGCTACCAGAGCGTGGCCGGCCTCGTGGTAGGCCGTTGTTTTTTTGTCCTCTTCCGAAATGACCTTGGATTTGCGCTCCAGACCCATATAGACTTTGTCTTTGGCTTCCTCGAAATCCAACATTTCGACATGCTCTTTATCCCGTTTGGCCGCCAGCAGGGCCGCCTCGTTGACAAGGTTTTCCAGATCCGCGCCCGAGAAACCGGGGGTTCCCTTGGCCAGCATAACCGGTTTCACGTCCGGGCCCACCGGGGTCTTTTTCATGTGCACCCGCAGAATCTTTTCGCGCCCCTTGATGTCCGGCAGGGACACCACCACCTGGCGATCGAAGCGTCCGGGCCGCAACAGGGCCGGATCGAGAACGTCCGGGCGGTTGGTGGCCGAAATCAGAATGACGCCCTCGTTGGACTCGAAGCCGTCCATCTCCACCAGAAGCTGGTTCAAGGTTTGTTCGCGCTCGTCGTGGCCCCCGCCCAGCCCGGCGCCGCGGTGGCGCCCCACGGCATCGATTTCGTCGATGAAGATTATACAGGGGGCATTCTTCTTGCCCTGGACGAACAGGTCGCGCACCCGCGAGGCCCCGACGCCCACGAACATCTCGACAAAATCGGAACCGCTGATCGAGAAGAAGGGCACCCCGGCCTCGCCGGCAATGGCCCGCGCCAGAAGGGTCTTGCCCGTTCCAGGAGGCCCCATGAGAAGCACCCCTTTGGGAATGCGTCCGCCCAAGCGTGTGAATTTTTTGGGATCGCGCAGAAATTCGACGATTTCACCAAGCTCCTCTTTGGCCTCGTCGATTCCGGCCACGTCTTCGAAGGTGACCTTGGCGTGTTGGTCGGAGAGCAGGCGGGCCCGACTCTTGCCGAAGGACATGGCCTTGCCGCCGCCGGACTGCATCTGGCGCATGAAGAAGATCCACACGCCGATCAGGACGATCATCGGCAGCCAGGACATGAGCACCGACATATACCACGGATTTTCGGGCGGCGGCTTGGCGCCGATGCGGATGCCCTTGCCACGCAGCGTCGGAATCAGTTCCGGATCCTGAGGGGCATAGACCTTGAAACGGCCGCCCTGAACGTCTTTGACCTGCAGTTCCTGCCCCTGAATAACCACTTCCTCCACCCGCTCGTCTTCCACCATGGCCATCAGCTCCGAGTAGGAGACCTGGGTTTCGGACATCTGCTGCTCGCTGAATATCTGGTAGAGCATGACGAACATCAGCGTGATTACGATCCAGAGCGAAAGATTTTTGTAAAAAGGGTTCAAATGCGCAATCCTCCATCAAGTGGTAGTATCCTAAAATTTTGATTAAAAATAACCATCCCCTTTGGTCAGGCAACCAGCAATTCCATCTTGAGAACGGCCGTGCTTTGCGGACCGACGCGGGCCCGATCGCTGCGACGCAATCCGGCAATCCAGAGAATTTCCTCCCGACTGACAACGAGTGGGTAACGCCGTCTCTGGTCGCTGGGGATTTTGTGGTCGATAAAATATTTTTTCAGTTTCTGCGTTCCTTTGAGTCCGAAAGGGATGAACCGGTCGCCGGCTCTGAAATTCCTTATCGTCATGGGGAAACCTACGCGATCCATATCAAAATAGGCTGCAGACTGTCCAGCCGCCGGCCTTAAGTCGACCTCGGCGGGGTCAATTCGCACCAGATGCAGACGCACCCCGATCTCCCGGATGTCCACCGTTCCGGTGTCGCCAATGGTATATTCGAACCGGACCGGCGCTTTGTCAGTAGGACGATAGCCGATGCGGAGCCGTGCCCCTGCCAGCGCCGCGTGTACGCCGCCCGGCAGGTCGAGGCCACCCGCAAGCCGCTCGGATGTCATTAGGTCCCGTACGGCTTCGATGCGCTCAAATCCGATACGACGCAGATTCCCGCGCAGGCGCTGAAAAGCGGCTCGCAGCACCCGCCGTTGCAAGGCCGGGTGAAGGCGGCCGAGCGCCGCGCGATCCAGGTAAAGCACCTGATCCTCAGCCGCCGCCAGGACAGCGGGCATCGTTTCAGCCACCAGGGTTTCGAGCCAGCGCTCCTCGTCGCGCATCAGGCGCGAAAGCCGGTTGAGGCCGGCCGCGATGTTCGGGTTGTAATCCTTGCGCAGTCTGGGCAGCAGGTCGTGCCGGATGCGGTTGCGGGTGAGCCGCGGGCTGCGATTGGATTCATCCTCGGCGGTCACCAATGCATACTGCCGGCAAAAACGATCGATCGCCGTCCGGTGGCAGTCGATCAGGGGGCGTATGACCATCGGCCCCGAGGAACCCAGAGGACGCACCGGCGGTATCCCGGCCAGCCCCAGAGGGCCGCTGCCGCGCAGCAGCCGCATGAGCACCAGCTCGGCGTTGTCGTCGGCATGATGGCCCAGCGCGACATACCCGAACCCGTAGCGATGCGCCGCCGCCGCGAAAAAAGCGTAACGCATATCGCGGGCCGCCTCCTCAAGGCTCATTCGGTGAAGCCGGCGGTGGGCCGCAACGTCCCCGCGGTCATGAAAATAGGGCAGACCCGCCGTCATCGCCGTCCGCGCGGCGATGGTGGCGTCCCGGTCGGCGGTCGCGCCGCGCAAACCATGGTGGTAATGGGCTACCCCCAGCCGCAGGCGCATCGGGCCAGCCAGAGCGGCCAATACCGCGAGCAGAGCCATCGAATCGCGCCCGCCGGAAACGCCGATAAGGACGCTTTCGCCCGCCATGCGCATCCGCTCCCGGGCGAGGGTGGCGCGCACCGTTTGCGTGAGCGGGTCGCTGGCGATGGCATGGGCGGTCTCAATTGTAAACAATGACATTAAATCCTCCGCATGCAGGCGCGCTTTCACTCGAAGGGCCGGCCGCAAATATGCCGCGGCCATCGGCAGGATATCGCGGGTGGGCGGATCTGACAGATAACACACTGAAATACTAATAAATGCTATGTTTTATCGATCGAAGTCAACATAATTCGGTCGACTGCGCCCGACAAGCAGGCGTCTGTCGGTCGGATTAGCGCTTGAATTCCGATCCGTTCTGGTCGATAATGGGCCGCATCAAAAAGTCGAATTTCCCTCGGAGGTTCGGCAGCGCTAACCCCTCACAAGGGGCATTGGGGCCGGACCCCGCGCAACAGACGCTTACGAACCTCGTCAGATCCGGAAGGAAGCAGCGATAAGTAAGGCTGGCTGTGTCGCGGGATTTCCGGCCTTCCGCTT
>JAAUYG010063296.1_pt1 | contig 23104 bp, 11 predicted proteins | sample 7278091 | NCBI WGS metagenome assembly JAAUYG01 (sample SAMN14350201, study PRJNA611818) | marine sediment metagenome | isolation source: surface marine sediment (0.6m) | place: French Polynesia: Moorea | collected 2018-08 | reverse complement strand
TCTACAGGCGGCCTGACCTGATTTGGGGTACGATGCTATAATGACGTCCGTGGGATCCAGTTGCAAATTGGGCACCCGGGCTACAACGTCTGGGTCAAACATTCCACGTTTCAGCACTATGCCATCATACCAGCACTCCCCGGGTATCCTATGAGTAATTGTTCCTCCTCCTTCAGCCTTGGATTCCTCTTTTTTAGTTGCCATACTTTTCTTAACCTTTTTATGAGCTAAATGTGTACTGGTGCTCTTGGTTTGGGTTTAAGTTGCCCGGAGTTTGGACCTTAGATTGACAATGGCCTTGGGCTTGACCAGGTGTTCCACTTCGCAAACCGTGCTCGAACGCTACTTATATCACGACTATCAGCACGATCAGGTCTCATACTAATGTTTTTACTACATATTAGACTTACTCAGTAGCGTTTGGGATTGCTGTGGATAGATTACGGTAATCAGTACAAAATTACTCACTAGATTTACACTGTGTTATTAGGTCACTCATTGGTCAAAATCTTCACATGGTTTTCTCGCCTCGTTTTGGCTACCCTAAACATTCATTGATGACATACCTGTAATTTCAGAAACAGGAAAGGTTGAACTTTGGCCTCCATTTTCGCAATTCTACCCAGCCAAACTTTGACACAATAGAAATAAAATCCAGCCACAAGGCACTGAAAGCCATAACATGGATTGCAAGAGAAAAATAAGAAAAGTAAAATCATAAATGCACAAACTTCCTTGTCTAAAGCCATCATGATTCTGATCTATTTTTGCACAATGCCTCTTAAATAGGTATTTATTTTGTAGCCTTAATGCAACCTATACGTCTACCAAGGTAGAAAATGATGCAAATGGGTAGCCAGAAACGAACCTTTCTCAGAGTCGGTGTCCATATTTCATCAACGAAACCAATAGTTGTCATTAGTTCGTCAAAATGCACCTATTTGACTAAGAAATATGCTTGATATGGGCTTATATATGTTAATAAAATAGTAAATTACGTTTATCCAGGTCAGATAGGCAACAACAATGTGAAAAACAGAGGTCACGGTGTTATTTTGCAGGAAAATGTAGTAGTAGTAGTAGTAGTAGTAGTAGTAGTAGTAGTAGTAGTAGTAGTAGTAGTAGTGGTAGTAGTAGTCAAATATAGTAGTGGGGGCAGCAAAAAGCAGTTGGATTTTTTATCACAACTCCCGATTACACATAAATGCAGAAATGCAAGTGCAGACACGCAAATTGCAGCACCACTCAACACTTTCCATTTCAATCAGTTAACCGTTTCTCGTAAAAGAGACAACCACGTAAAGGTAGCATAAAAAGGAGTTTTCGATTGGTTTTCCTTGCTCAGCATTTTTCTCGCTGACCCCGACCGAGATCAAAGCGATGCCGCCTGCTGTCGCCATGTATTTTTTATGACTTTTGTCTCCGTACTGTTAGTTTTCCTTGTTTCGCACTCTAGCATGCAAGACAAAAGGGCCCTGCATGGTGGTAGCTGGTGGTACTCCCCACAAACCGGGGTTAAAATGGCCGAACGTAAATAAAGGGTGGGCTAGAGAGTCGAGATCAATGAGCAACGGTTTGTATTGGCGGGTATCGACCACGGCGCTAATCCCAGGGAGCGGTAATCGAGGGATAAACCGCGCTAATCTGCGATAGGACACGGTGCCTCGTGCTGATTGGACAAGATCGCCGCACAGAGACACGTGATTGGGATTCGGTTAATTGGCATGCAGGAAGTTTTGACAGGAGGACTATTCAAGTCACGGACGTACGGGAACACTCAAATCCGTGACGTGCATGACGCTTAAAATACAAATATTAATATCCTACAAAATTATATTGCTTACGTGTGTTTTTGTAAAGAATTTTTTTATTGTCAGTAAGCTGACATGTTAAACGTAGCGGAAATCTGCTGATTACAGCATACAAATGCGCTCTTCTAACACTGACGGATTTTTGTCCCAAAAATTAGAAAATGTTCCTATACAAATTTTCAATTAAAGTTACGATTTGCAATTAGCATAACCCCAGAGTAAGTCAAATACACCAATATCTCTAACAATAAGAGATATGGGATTATTAATTTTACATCCAGTTCTGTGTGCTCCAGTAATAGCTATACGTATAGTAGTAATCAAAGCGCAGCGGAGAATATCTTCGAGATAAATCAAAGCTTCTATAATAACCCAAGCACGGAACATAAACATTTCTCTATGATTTATCAAGAGGTCTATATATAAACTACGTCTCCACTTACGCTGGGTATGTTTTCCTGGTTGCAGACGCCGTCAGAGAGCAGACGATCCCTGATCTCCCACGCGAAGATGGACGGACACTCCCGCTTGTACTGGGCGATTTTTCCGACCACGCTGTTCGTGGCGACCCGGGGCTTGCTGCCCCCGATGGCGCGAGGCCGGATGGAGCCGGTTTCGTAGTAGCGGCCCAGTATCTTGCTGACGCAGCCATTGGAGACCTGCAGTATCCGGGAGATGTCGCAGGGCCTGGCACCGCTGTGAGCCAGCTCCACGATACGCTGGCGGGTGGAGTCCGGGAGGGGTCGACCGTTGACGAACACCCCGCCTAGCTGGTTCACCCCGCTGTGACCTGCAGAAGAGGAGATACAGATATGCTGTAATTTTAATCCATAAATACCGATGTAAATATTCATATATCATTGCCAATGTTTGTTTACATTAGTCTTCACTTTTATTTTCATATTAATTTCTTCAGATACATATCCTCCATAGGAAAATATATCAACGTCCTCATGTATGCCATCCTAATATAGACGGATAATATTTACAATGTATAACAGTCACTGGATATATGAATGTAAGAAAATGCCCGGATTATTGAAATCTGAATCCAATTTTGTGCGGCGGCTTCCTCTAACACAATCGGAGATTTTTTGCAACCCTTTCTTTGTCAAAACATTTTAGCACCACGCATGCAGTTTTGACAAAATGGGTCCTGAAATTTGGTATTATCCTGAGTGTCTGCGGTTTATAAAACGCGAATTTTGAATTTCCGGTCATGTGATGAAGTACTACGTCAACAGCAATTTCCCCAAAGAGCCTCACTTTCAGTATCCACCAGTAATCTGCCAGTTCCGACTGTCCTATCCGTGTTTATTCCTACAATGACTGCGAGACCGTCTTTGGTGGCACACAGATAGACATGTGGTACAGAAACAAGATTTGAATGCGCATCAGAATTTTCGCCATTTCGGGCTAGTTGATTCCGTTGCCGTTGCAGGCCATGTGAGGTTTGTGGGGCGATCGTGGCGTATTATATATACAGACAGCCATCTCTCACCCACCGCCACCACCACCACCGCCGCCGCCGCCAGGCAAATTGCAGCCGAGCCCAAGCAGCCGGCAGAATCCCCGGCTTTATACAAGGCTTTCATTTCCTAGTTTCTGCCGATCCAGAAAATTTGCTAAATGAAGCGCGGCTTCCGATTCAGCGATATAGCCCCGGCGATCCTAGCTGTCCTAGGCAGGCGGCAACGAGGGCCAGAGGGCCGTGAAGCTCGTTTTCCACTTCCCTACACTCTTTTTATGCATGTCACATCGCGTTAGTCCTACCGGGCGATAACCAGACCGGCGAATACGAGCCGCCGTCGGGCAGGAAACTCCCCGGGAAAATGGAAATCGTACATCTCGTCCGGCTGAGCTGAGGGCCAGGCCATGCTACGTCACTTCCTTATAGAAGCCGCGTCGCTTCCCTTAAAGCACAAAAAGCCACGGGGACGCATCAGTTGCATCCGGTGTCTCCGCGATGTTTCTGTATAACTGCTGACCATACACATGTGTACCTCCATCCATGTGACACTCCGCGCCATAGCTATGTTTCTCTCATTACCTCACATCCGGTCGGCCATGAAGGTCGTCCCGATCTGGGGTTAACAGCTGTACGGGGTTTAGGGGCGGGGTCCCTCCCCCAGGGCCGATCCTCCCCGGGCCTTTGTCCAGGCCCGGGGGTGGCTGAAAGGCCCCAGCTTGGCCGGGAGAGGTGTGGGGGTGTGGTCAGCCCGGCCCCGGACCCCGGCCTGGTCCTAGGTGACGGAGGGGTCATTGTCTAATTCTACCTCTCCACGGCCCGCCTTTGTCGTATCTTCTGACACCATGAGATCGCTTCCGATTCCTGGCTAATACACCTAATAACATTCACCACCATCACACTCTTTTTTTCGAGTACCTGGTATTTCATTTTGTGTTTTTGTTACTAAACTGCCTTTATACCGAGGCATTTATTATTTTTCCAACTGCCTTTCTTTCCTATTGCAGACAGCGTGCACATAATCCGAAATAACCTCCAAACAAAACTCAATTAGTATACCCATACATCATTAATTAGATATCAAGCTGCTGAAATACTCAGGAGCACAGTACCCTTCCTGTGTCGTGGTAGTGGTGGAACGTTCTCATCCTGTGGCTTCTCCGTCATGGTCGTACACGGCGACTGGCGTTTCACACCCCGGTACGCCTTTAAAAAGCCGTACAGGCAGGCAGGGGGCGGAGGATCGCGACACTCCTACACAGTAGAATAAAAGCCACGCCAAGGTACAGTGTGTGAGGCAGTTGTGGCACTTCGCTCTGTGCGATACACACATGCAGGCGCACTGGGCGATAATGAGGAGCGAATCTCTAATCTAGCGACAGCGACACGAGCGTGTGTATCGCGGGGACGGCCGTGGGGCAGGGGAGGAGGAGGACGGGGGAGTGGGGGGGTTGGAGAACGGGGTCGGTCTGTGTCCTGTAGTATTGGGTTATATCTAACTCATTGTGAATTCTGGATGATATTGCCGGGAAGCAGGCAGGTCGGCATTGGGGCAAGGTCGGCAAGATTGTAGAGAGAAAAGGAAGGAGGAGGAGGGAGGGTTTGGGGGTGCAAGCGACACATGTACCCCCCCCCCCCCCCCCTCACCTCAAGATTTCTAGGCAGAATCACAGACAGAGAAAACCTGAGCCGGTCATGTCGCTGCACGCCCAGCCGTGGTAATAGCGCGGCGTTGGGAGGGGACGATTGGCTTTGTTTCCAACCCACGGATACACACTGTATGGACAGTCACAACCGCCTGCCACGGCAGTCAAGGAGAGGGTGACAAATAGACAGTTTTCAGGTACGGTTTGCTGCTAGCAGTACTATACGCCATGCAGTATTCCTTCCTCGGATATCATAACTCAAATCTGCTCTTTATCTGACTCCCGGATCTGACTCCAAGAATCGCAGCCAAGAAATTGCATAAGACAAATGGGGTGTATTTATGTTTTTTATGGCAGTGTTAGCCTTTGGTTCTTGGAAAGTTCTCTTTCAATTCCATAACATTGCAGTGCTAGCCTATCTCGCCAGCCCAGCACAGCGGCTGATGGCCCTCGTGTTCTCTCCCAAATCGCCCCACACGACGACATAATTATTAATTTTTCACCCAAATGAGAGGGGTAATAAAGTTGGGTTAGTGGGGACAAGCTTGGGGACGCTTTTCCCGCGTTCCCAGCGGACGCTGCGGCTATCGTCTGCGTCACTCATCAATCAGAACGAGGCTAGCGGGCGATGATACTCGGTTTGATCACAGTGACTCGGTCCCTTTCCTTGTGGAAGGGAGACTGGTTGTGGAGGGAGGAGGGAGGGGGGTGAGGTAGGGCCTCGGCCACCCTCTCCTCCCCAAGTCAGGTCCCTCCCTTTCTGGCAATGAGCAGATAATGGAGTGTGGGAAATCGATTCATTTGCGCCCAATCGAGATGGATACTGATGGAGTGGACGGGTTTGGCATTGAGACGACAGCATCGGAAGGGAATGGGTGGGTGGGTGGATGGGGGTGGGGGTACAGAAAGGATTTGGGATAAGGCGAGATGTTCTGACTGTAACCAGACTCACCAAATATGGATTGAGAATAATTTTGAGCCTGGCAACAGCCAATCGGAATCATAAAAGGATCGGAAATGGATAATCAGTGTTGTTGTTTCACCCATGCATGTTCTTTGCAGCAACTCAGATATACTTTCACAAAATAGCAACTTCTGATCCAGGTGATCATAGTCACAATTCAAACCCTTATCCATTGCCATTTTGCTCCAATACGATTGTCAAATGCCCCACAGGGTCAGGCGTCTCCGAGTCGTTTACAGACAAATCACCTGGTTTTTGGACGACTTCCCTTGTAAAATCCCAATTTAGACTTCCTTCACATCGCAAGACAGGCTGTTTATTGGCCGTGCAGTTTTAATCAGCGATCACAGGGGAATGACAAACATAGAACGGTCGTTACTTTTCCCTCGTCTCTGAATGAGCTGGCGCCATGCTGTCTGGGCAGACGACAGCGGAGCAACCAGCGTCTCTATGGACGGCCGAGTGAATTTTAATCCGGTGATTAAAATTACGACTCGGGGTGTCAGGTTTGGATGACAAACCAAATAGTTCTGTTTACCCAACACTCGATGGCGGCGCACACGACCAGCTAGTGACGATGTCCCAGCACTTGTGAGCCTCTCCTGAAAAGGCGTAAAGCCGCTTTTTGATACACTGCTTGTATCGCCCGAGTCTTTGACCTCGGCGGGGCAACATTTCCTATAAGAAAGTCAATGAAGAGCGGGACATGAATGAAGAGATAATGAAAAGCGAGATCAACTCAATGAAATCCACACCCTACTTCAGCCCGGCATATGGTTAAGAACTCGAGTCGACATGTCTGGTGTCTGGTATATTGAGACCAGAGCTGCGGTGACAGACATGGATCACTGTTGGACGGCTTTGTTCCTTGCTGGCTGTCACCGTAGTCGAAGACAACTGGAAGAGGATTTTTCCCCCCAATAACGGACGCAGAAAAGTGCAGCAAAGTTTTGTGACAGCAAAGGCTTCATCGGCTTAGTGCGCAATGGAAAGCACACTTGGTAGCCGTATTACCTTATTCAAGTGGTTAAAGAACTGTTCTAGACATCCAAAAAGCAGTAATATCAGAGAGGGAGTGAATGGAAATCATGGAATGATTACATGTCTTAGACCTTGGGTAAAGTTTGAACGTGTGATAATGTATCAGATTTTTATGTTATAAAAAATATATTGCTTTACTGCTATTGCTCTTCCATGACATGTCAAACATCTGCGTGACACAGCAACAATAAGCAACATCCTGCAAGGACCAAAAAGCCACAGCCAAACAATCCCATCAAACCACAATAAATGAAAACTCTCCAAATGAAAACAGAACTAAACTCCCATTTTGAGAATGCCATTGGGTTTTCCTTTGCTGCGATAGCGGTCAGTATCTTTCCATTGGTCTTCCCTGCGGAATTACACAATTTGCACCCAATCAATTGATGGTCGGCACTGATGTCCTCTGGGGCAAGCCTTGGCAGGCATTGTATGGGGTTAGGAGATCGTCCCCTAGAGCCGATACTAACACAACGACGGCTTGGGGAGGGGGGGGGGGGGTTAGACCTGGGAGCTTTTCCCCGTCAGGAAGAACAGAAGACAAGAAGAGAAGAGAGAATGAGGGAGGGAAGACACAAAATACTGTAGCGGCTTGGAATAATCATTGTTGGGTGAGAGGAGTGAGAAAAAGCCAGTGGAGTGGGGGAGGAGGGAAAAAAGAAGAAACAAAAAAGAAAAGAAATCGAAAATGTATCGAGCGGAGTTTACGAGTGGGGAGCTTCTGCCATGTATACAAGGAGATGCCGTTGTAGTGCAAAGCAAAACATTATTTGCTTTGGCCGAATGCGAAGCCACAGAAATGTAGGTCGGGGTTCTCTAGCGCAGATCCAGTGCAGTTAAAAGTACGAGAAAACAATATGAGACTCTGGTCGCTATTCCCTATTGTCAATCCCCCCCAACTCCTATAGAATCGTTAGGGCAACGCTCTGGGCGCATTGACAGTCGTCAATGACGAGCTAAGTTAAGTTGAACATGTAATATAACAGTCATAGCAGGGTTATAGTACATGTTCAATTTAACTTTTATGACATTTCTTCAGAAAAAAAACCTTAAAAGTAGACCAGAAATAGGCTAAAGGCCACGGAAGAATTGCTAGAGCTACATGTATTACAATTCTTTTAACTATAAAACTATATTATAGCTTTAACATTTATAAACACAATGCAGTAAGTGAACCACAGATTGTTGAGATATGTCAACTTCAGTCTCATTTAGATTCACTTGTGGTGCCTCGCTTACTGCATGCAGGCATTGACATTATCAACTTCTCTCCATCTATACAAACCTCATTTATGACCTCTCCGTTTTTGATACAACGAACTCCGAGGTCAAGTCAAACCACTCGCCAAAGTGTCCCCAAATGAAAAAGCGTCCAACAATAGCGGCAGCAATTACTGTCTCAAAGATGACATAAGCGAATTAAACGCGGGATGAGCAAACAGAAGGCACGGCATTTCCCTCCTATAGCCTTGATAATTATTTCTCCAGTTTACCGCCTGGTCTTGAGAGACTCAGCGGGGTCTAACTGTGCCCAAACCGCCGTTCCAGCCATAATGAACGGCTGGATGGCGCAGGGTTTATTTACCTCGCCAAAATGAGCCAAAAACTGCCCCTCCTGGTTCCGTAATAACCTCCACAACGATAAGGTCCATGGTATAGTAGGGAAGAGGGGGGGGGGGGGTCAGGGGTAAGGGGGTAGGGTTCCCATGGGAACGAGCAAGAGTCTTCCACGGAATGACGATAACTGCATGGTGACAAAAGTCTGGGCAGGAATTTTCACAGACCGTGTCTGCAGAAGCAGCAGCTTTGTTCACCGCTTGCATCGTGTGGATATGTTATACGGAATTGTCAAGCCAGGAGATGGTTCAGATCTAGTATGAGCTTTATTTAATGTTTGACTATCCTAGCTTAGACACAGGACCATTAATGAAGAGGACGACCTATACGTGTACCATTAAGGTATGGCACTGTGTTCGGTGAGGTCTGACTAACATTTTATGTGTATTCTTTATCAAAGATATCACCGAAAGATCAACCAGGCTTTGAGCTGTGCGAGTCCAAATGCTGGCAAGGTAACTGCAAGTGTTTCATCCAGACAATACTCATACGACACACAATCCATTTAAGCCTGTAATTGGATCAGACCTAAACTATCGCCGTATTACCTCTAACAAGATTATAAACAGTAGCCAGAAACAGTTGAATTCTGTTTCTCCAACAACAATCAACTTCGATTAGAAAGAACTGATGTAAACCCGGTCCCACCCACGATATGGGAAGGTCACCTGTTTACACGAGACCCCACAGTCGAGGGCACGGTTCAGGTGGGCAGAACCAAACCGGGGACACAAAGCATTGGTCTTATCATCGTCAGTCGACATTAACACTGGGTGACAGGGTCCTGGACAGGGACAGGGGCTACCTGTCCACCGTCTTACCTGTCCAATTGCTCAACCAGGCTGAAAATGCATTTTAGCAATACAAGATCGGATGACCTTTTCTCGGGCTGTGGAGAGCGTTTCTTTCTTTTATATACATCAGTCTTATTTTTTTAAAGTTAATGTAGATATTTTGTCACCTTATAAGAGTTAACAGAGCGGAGTTGTGACTCACGCGAGACTTTTTATTGTTACGTATACAGACTAATATTAGAATATATGTGTGAAAAGAGATGAAGCTTATTCCTGTAACCGTATACGGTCCACAAAGATAGCGGTAATGTTTAGGGAATCGAGAGGCACCCCCTATAACTAATATTTACACGTTTGCTCCTTTGCACTTCTTGTCAGCTACTATAGTATTTTGCTAATTTCTTACAATTTGAATTTTCTTACACTTGCATTTTAAAATAAAGGAGACTGTATAGACTTGCGGTCAATTCAGAACTGCAAAGGATCCTGGGAGGGAACAAAGACAGTGTAGCAGAATTTAAAATTTCGTGAGATGGCACATTGCGTGTCACCTGACGCATGCGCAGAGCCGATAACTTCCGGTACTGCCCGCCAGCACCGGAAGGTGCCCTGTCGCCACTCGCCGTACTCCTATTTCCTTCGATTTTGCGCTTAATTTCCTTTTGTCCTCGGGAACTTTGATGTCCGGACTAGCAGCGACTGGGCGATAATTCCCAGCTTTGACACTAATATTGCTTCCTGGAACCCTTCGAGGGGTAACGGTACACAGCAGTGGGGAGATCTGATGACAACGGGGTCATGCAGGCCGCGTATACGGGGGAGCAGGGTGTGAAGACAAGACGTTACGTTAAAACGCAAAGACACGAAGGGAAGAGAACAGGAAAGGAGAAAAAATAGCATGGGCGATAAAACAAGACCGTGCTGTTTGAATCCTACAATTTTTTCCAAAGCCTGCAAATTTTACTTTTGGAGACATATTTGGTTGATGTAGCTGTAAAGGTTATGAATGAAGTCTAGGCGTGGGAGGAAATTGAAAGATGCATCTGTCTTTATTCAATTTTATTAACTTCCCATTAAACTGATGTTAACCGAAGCTAAAGAGTTGGCAGTTTTTGCTAGCAAGATGGAGGCAATAATTTGAGTCCGCCTGAATACATTTTTGCTACACACAGGCTGTTTTAAGCAGATAAAAAGCAAAAATTAAAAATAGAACCTGTATAAAAAGTGGCCTCGGGGTTTAAACAGCCTCATATACCTTAGCATGTGCCAGCAAAATACCGAAATTCTCCTTCCAGCGCCCAATCAACTTATGGCATCTTACGACCCGAGGGCAATTCCCGCCAATATCTTCCCTTTCGGTGTCGTCTGCTTCTGTCTCCATTCATTAAAATTGGCCCTTAAAAGGGAAATATGTGGGAAGGAAAAAAGACAGCAGGTCTAATCGCCCTGTAGTCGAGCAGCAATATAACATCCCCAAGAGTCTTTCGAATTCCCTCAGTGAAGAGACGGAATAAAAACCGGCGACCTTTGTCAGGGCTGGGGATATTTAAAACATCAAAGGTGCAAACGGTCAAGGTAATTCTGGCCGTGCTTTCCGCTGCATTAGCTCCAGTGAGTGACGAAGATTGCTTGGTGACCAAAGGGGGAGAGAGTTGGAGAAGAGCCGTGAGGGTGTGTTGGGGTATGAGACACTATAGGACCGCTCATGGGACACTAGAGCTAGCTAGCACTTCTGCCATCTATACTCCGGTCCTGGTCAGCGCCACTATATATACACTGGCCGCCAGGCCCAATATAGACAGGCTGCCCATTATGGGAGGGCTGTATGGATCGCTTTCAATACGTTGTGGACCCTGCATTGTCTAAGTAGGCATCAATAGATTTTCTGCTACACTACCCCCGCTCTATTTCGGCCAGGTCCGGCCCGCTGTCCAGGAATGGATATATTGTCGCCTGGAGCGCCAGCAGAGGAGGCCCAGACAAACACCAACGGTCATTCGTGCTCAATTCGCTGTGCTCAAAACCAAAGACACGTCCAAAATATGGTCTTCATTAATTCTCGGAGTTAGCCAATTGAGGGCACAATTCCAATTAAATCGGGCTTTTATATATGTGGAACTATTCCTATTTGGACTGAAGATGGACTGTCTTTTATGGACCCCACTAGAGAACGGATGTAAATAGGGAGTCGCCCACTCATGCACCTATATGTTTGTGCAGAGCATCTGCCGGGATTTCATTTTAGCATAGAGATGTGACAACAGAAATGTGTATAAGCCTGTTTCTTGAAATAAATGAATTCCTTGCAAATACCTACTAGGAATGTTAAAACCCAGCACCAGGTCCATTTTGCTGACCAAACCCTTTATGGATCCTTTTTTAGTGTTTGAAGTTGGAACAATATTGGATGTTTGACAAAGCCGACACATGGCACCTGCCGGCCTTATGGCCTTTTACCTGGTAATCCTTTCGCTTAATCCCCGTATCTCCGCCTCATCCCCATCAAATTCTCCACCCATGCAGCGATCCCACATCAACATTGGCACACCAACCAGCGTTTCATAACTACAATCCCTTTCTGTCAAAAAATATGCAATGCCTGCCTTTGTCGTTGTAGTGGTTATGTCTGTTATAACCTAATCCTTACGTGTCACACCAATGAAAGGAAGAGTAAGGATGGGGCATGGAGAAGGATCTATATGCCGGTAATAGATAATGACATCTTTTTCCCACAAATGTCTGTCTTGGAGTGCGCATGGTTGCGGAGACACCTTTTGATTGCAAACATTAAAGTGTAGCAGTGTTTCTGCAGATAAGCCCTTGAATGTAAATTTCATCTTTCCTATATAGAGTGAGTTTTGCAAATTTGAAAGGTTTAGAGTAATGAAGTAAAAAAAAAAATGATGGTAGAGACAAGTGCCTGTTGCTTACACGTGACTAAATGGAGCGTATGTAACCTGAACTGTCGTTGTAAGTGCACTTGGCTGTGTCAGCTTTTAGTTGTGGTAAGTTTCCGGAAGATGTCTCCCGCAGATAAAAGGTGGAGAAGATAAACAATTGACATGGTTTGCAGACGACATTGTCCGCCATGTTTGGAAGGCAATTACAGTCTATGATTATATCTCCCTCGTTATGGGGTGTTGGATAACAGGGAAAATATCTGCGTCCTTTTCTTAACGCTAACAATCTATGACGTCACCGAGGGTCCGTTGCAGACGACAGGGTGACAATGACATAAATGGCGGTTTGACTTTAACTGTTTGTCTGTGTTAATGAGCATCCCTCTAGGTGAAAGGTTATATAGCCTGGAGGGGAATGATGGGGGCATGGGGGGGGGGGGGGTAGGGGACTGGAGGGCAGCCAGGGACGACAAAGTTAAGTGTGGAGGGAGATGGAAAAATATTGGGAACGAGACAGGCAGCTTTGTAGAAAAGAAAAAAAAACTGTATATATCACTGCCACAGTACATTTATTAGTTAATAAGGACACTAACACACCCAAAGCTCGGCAAAATTCGCATAAAATTAATTAGCATGTCAATTTCGAAACATAACAGTTATTAAAGACCAGGATTCGGCGCTACTCCATTTAATTACACCTTATATCGCCCATGGTGGCATTGCACACTGCATCTGATGTTAACCAGCACATAATTCTAATCTACATCAATTGCTCCATCACCTGCATAGAAAGAAGCCTGGACGTATATGGTCGTGTTAATTTTTCTCCCTCCTTTAGGCAAAATAACGATGGCAGCTCTTACTAGCTTATGAGCAGAAAAGCCAAGCACAGCCCGGCTAGGTCTGCAGTAGGCATGGAAACGGCATCCCCCAGAGATAGGACTGACGCGTTACCACGTCCTGGTGTGAAAGGCCAAATTCCCAGTCCTTCAATAGTGGGGCACGGTACTGATATAATAGTGGTCTAACGTTCAGTTTGGGGCAGGAACCACACAAAAGATTCTACTCCTCCATCCTAACAACCACATTTGCTAGTAGCTGAATTCAGTGTCCCCCCTATTTCCTTTTTCACCGCCCTCTTTCTCTGTGTCGCTATACTTTGCCTGTGACGACCATTAATGGAGCATTTTACAAGTGAATTTTACTCGGTATTGTGAGCCGGCATTTTTGATGTAGTAACCCCAGGGTGAGGAGTGGTTAGTCAGCGACCCAGAACGAGGCCAGGTCACTAGGTGACGTGACGACACGGGGTGCTATGGTAACGTGCCCAGTCAGCGGGGTTGATACACAGTTTGAAACTGTATAGGTAAACTGTGTAAAAAACTGGTAATTACTAGGTAACAGGGGCGAGTCTTTACCTAGGGTCCTCCCTTCTCAATTGTCCCCACTTCGCCCACTGTGGCTGCCTAGTATCAGCATAGCCCCTTGCCTGAATGCCTAGTTCCCGAAAACACAGCACCCTCCAGAGACCGTTATAAACCCCATAGGAGACCCACGGCTGCTGAATAGGATTCCGATTAAAGGCCAGTTTCCTTAAATCGCTTCTCTTTATCGTCTCACCACGCTAAACCACTATACCGAAGTGGAAACAGCCACGCCAAGGGGCGATAATAGGGAAGGAGGCGATAAACCGGCTACAAGCAGGTGCTTAATTTGGCTCCCGGCTATATACTAAATGATGACAAGCACGTCTGAATGAAACGGAGGAGGCATTTTTGACAAGAAGGCACACAGCATGACCGTATATATTTTGTAGTTTTACAATATGTCAAGGCAGACAATCACTTTTCAAATAATTAATCTGGCACCATGATGGCACCATGGTAAACAATCTATTTTACCTCGTTTGGGTCGGTTCTTCTTCTGTTGATCCCCAGCGCCGCTAGGTGGCGAGCTGCCATGTTGGGACGTGTCCTCTTCTAGAAAGTGAACAAAATATACAGGGTTTAGCGACAACAGTATACAAGGGGTGGGGGTGGGGGTGGGGATGGAGGGTGATAATAAGATCCATGCACCAGGCAGAGGGCTGCACATGCCTAGGACAACTTACATGTATTAAGGATCCACTAAACATCGAACATGTGTTCAGTAAATTTCTCAGTGCAATTTTCAAATTATTAACCATGTAGTCCAAATGCGAAAAATATTATCCACTATATATGGTCATTAGTCACCTATTCAAACTGGTTCTAATTAAACATAAGCAACGTTATAAGTACAGCTATATTATGAGTTAGAGGCCTACATACACTTCCTTACTGGATATAGGCGGCTAATATTGTTTCTTATTTTCTCCTTAAGTGCCTCATATGATTAAGCTCCCAATTGCGACATTCAGACCTGCAGTATTATTCGGTTTCTGTTCAACGACTTTCAAAATCCCGGTTGTTTATGCTATTTAGGCTATTCACAATATCCAAATAGCACTTAAGGCCTATGCGGTTTAAAGCGATTACGGCCCAGTTCATATTTGGTAATTAATCGCCCCTTGATGCAGCAGTACATGTGGTCTGTTAATGTGATGGGGGATTTGGCGGCTGAGCCAGGGTGTTTAGGGTAGTATGCCCCGTATGCAATCCTCGAACGCCACAGGCCGGGTTCCAGCACGTATTGCGTCACTTAGGGGGACTACCCCCTCCTGTACCCCGCCTGGGGTATGCACGCTACATTGGATCTTAATCACCGCCTGACATCTCTGGGTTGTGAAGGAGTCAATCACGCGATAAAGACAATAGCAGGGCCCAAGCAGACGGGCCATGGCTTACACACCTGCCGCTAAAACCCTGGGCCTAATTTGGGAGATTTTCAGCCCATTTACTTTGTGCTGGGGTTTTGCAGTCCTGCTGCATGCCCAGAAATGTCGAACATGTGTCGAAGGTTGGTTTATATTCCGGCTTTATATGGTGGGATGCAGGGGCGCAGGTCGGTTTATTTGTGTGGACACCACGTTATTTCTCAAAGACCCCCTCTCCCCCCTCGTGATGCCAGAGAGCCGTAGATTCAATATCCGAGCAAAATGCCCACAGCCTTAAAGTGTAAATTGGCCGTGGCCCTATTGCCAAATCCAGGGGGCTAAACAGCGCACTAATCTGACAGAGAAGCAATAAAGAAAGCCTCGGCCGATGAAACCTGCTTGGTGCTTTCCTTGCGTCTGAGTGTGATGCCCAAGTATGGAGCGAGGAGGGGGGGGGGGGGGGTAGGGACGGTAGATCCCTGGACCTCGTGCCAGACCGGTCTAAAGCCGAGGGACCCGGGCCTTGATCCAGGGGACAGACCCTCGCACAGCGCGCGAGGAAGCCAGAGGAGATTAAGTCATAATTACGGGGGACTTAAGCGAGAAGAAAATTAAAATGTATGATTCGGCCGCGGGAGGTCTTAGCCCGGCCACGGCCGGTGATTGCTTGACAAATGCCTCCTCCATATTAAGTAGTCTGCCCGGTTCTTGCGACCTGGGTAGTGAGAGGAAGGAAGGGAGGAGAGGGGGACAACGCTCGCTCCAGAAGCCGTCAATCTAGGGATCAGCAGCGGATATCCGTTTGATCCCCCCAACAGGTCCAATCTGGGGACTTTACACGGCCCTCGGTGCCCCGAGCGGGACCTACACGACAAATTGAACGATAAGGTCACCGCACAGACACTGCTTCGGTTACACACAGGACAGTCTAAAGGGGACACAAGGGTCGTCTCTTTTCTCTAGTGTTGTTCAATTGCAGCGAGTAACTGCATGGGGAGAGCTGTGTGGTGAGAAATCTGGTAAGAAACCAGGCGAGAATTTACAAAAGAACAATTTGTTGGAGGAACGTTTACGGATTGAATCAGGCATCATATAGTTCAGAAGGCTGTTAAATGGTTAGATTCCTACTAACAATTGGTGGATACAAACTGTATTTTGTCAAGTTTAACCGACCATATACATACGATGCATTGCCAAGACATAAATTTACAGCAACTTGCATACAAGATGTGCCTTCATGTGATTTGGTTCGGACGGACATACCTTGGCTGTGGCTGATCATTATATAGCGAACACGGGCTTCAGTTTTGGATTTAAGCTTCAGTTTTGGATTTAAAATTGATGCAAAAAAAAAACCTCATGGGAATTCTTGATGTCATAATAACCCAAAAGGTTACACAAAATCTGCTACACTTCTATGACCTTGCTTCCGTTGTGTCGAAAGCTTGTCCACCCGGGGATACAAGGCCAACACCCCACCCAGCTAGCCTTTACCCCAGCACGAACCAGCGGCCAATAAAAATATTGAAAAATGTAATATTGATGGAATATGACATTGATTAACCTTTTCACAAAAACATGTCGAGGGAATTCCGGATTTTAAAATCAATTTTCCCCCTGCCTGCCCAGCCTGTCGCCTGCTCTGAGTGACACCTGTCTCCGTCAATACTTGGGCGGTCAGGGCTTTCATCTGCTCGGCTTTTGTGTGTTTACGTTGACAGCCACTTTCTGGAGGTGCATGAGGAGCAGGCAGCCAGGCAGGCAGGCAGGAACAGGGGGGCAGTATAGCAGATAGCACCAAATACAGCTTCCGTTTGCACCATTCGTTTACTTTAGTTATGTTTAAATATCATATTTTGCCTTATAGTTGAAGCTCAGACTTGCATCCCATTTGAATTGCGTTGTGGGGGGTCATACATGTTCTATGTATAGTAGTAAATACAGAGTACGCCATTGGGCTAAAATGTTTTAATATTTCTGCTTTAATTTGATTTAATTGTTATATTTATGGTGTGTCCTATTTTGTTGGAAGGGTATTTACTATACCAGTCTCCCTCTAACAGTTTAGAAACAAAGAACTGTTATAAAATTATAAACTTGGTCAGTGCCCCGAGTGTCTGATGAAGCGCCAAATAATCGGCAGCAAGAGCAGGGGAAGAACATAACACTGTGGGTTCTGTGTAGTGGCAGTAGCAGCAGGAGTGGCATACACATGTTCAGAGGCAGAGGCAACACGGTCAGTAGCATGTAGACATGTCACGTTCCATGCCTCTCTGTCCGTCCCTCGCAGCTTCGCGTGGATGTAATCCTCCCCAAGCCCCTTGATGCCACAACTCAGAGACCGACCCCACGATCACACCAAACCAGACCTAGCCAGACAGACGGTTATAGAACGGACTGAAGGAACGCCTGAATTGGGCGCTAGATACTAATATCACCTTGCAATCAGTGCTATAATTGAGACACTTGAATCCCAGCAAGACGTAACAGTGACCAATATGCATACCTCGCATGTGGCATAGGTCTACTACTACTTGTCTACATCAAAGGCCCTGTTGCCAATGAGTATATACAGCTCCGCACTGGGTGTAAACATAATTTACTGTGTCCAGATTGCACAGACAGTGCATGGCATAACATTCACAAAACATTGAATCTTATATCCTCATAGCATCTATGTGATTCTATATTTATGCTTCTGGTTCTATTAGGCCAGCAAGTAGGCCTATATATTCATATTTATAGCATATAGCAAACTCTATGCAATAAAGTGATTTTATGTCAACGCAATACAATTTTGTTAATGAATGGAGGAAATTTTGCGATATTGTAAGGGGCCTAAATGGGTTCCCTATACGGAGAGAAGCAAATCTATACAACCTTCCATAGCCTCATCATAACTGCATGCATGTATAGGTAATTGTTTCGGTTCTACCTGAATGATTTTATCCCCAAACACATGTTTCCGATGTCTGTTGTTTGACAACAGGCGTCAATTTTGTAGTTTTTTTTGTACCTATAGAATGCGGAATCGTGATTATTTGTGCAAGATTTGTGCAAGAGCAAAAATGTAATTTTGTGTATAGTTAGCTAATGAAGATGCATGCCGTACTATCAGAAAGGCCACAGTACTATATATAGACAGGGGTTATCAGCTGAACACACAAACTGTATATTCCCTGCATTGCTTACTATAGAGCCTCCACTCAACATACATGTATCCAACTCATTTATCGCAAAAGTTTTGTGAATTATATAAGCACACGCGTTCGTGTAATTTTCAGCCGCAAATCTCACAGTTTCCTTAGGAATTTAATACAATTAACCCTTTACTGACGTTACAAAAATATATTCTAATTTTAACATACGCTAACTGCTGCCATTGGTTCTTGTAATTATATTCTCTGGTATGACATATTAGTGAGATCACAATACTAGCTTATGGGTGCATGGGTGCAACGAAGGGGTAGAATAACCAAGGGCTAATCGCAGGTACTATACAGGTGTTTATTACCGCATGTATACTGTTTTGTTTGTTCTTACCTTTGGTTGGCATTACGGGGGAGGTATCCAGGGTGTGTGGTAACCCCGTACTGCCTGGATACACGTTGAAGGCCAGATCCTTGCTGTAAGGAGGATCCGGAAAATCGACGGAGATTGGCGGAATGGTGGCGATGTTTACGGTTCACCACAACGGAAATCTACGCCACAATAGGGTCTCCACAAAGGATTGAACGTCACAAGAATGGTCACCAATCACACACGGAGAGTCACTGCAAACAGCGGTCTATTGGTGTTATCCAGATATCCACAAAGAGTCACGTGATCGTACGGAGAGAATTGTCCGGATTTTACGTCAGATCTGGAACAATGGAGAAGAAAGTAATTTAATTTCAGGTGCATTTTACACACACATATGCAACGTCAAGTGTGGTATACTTTGCATTTGATCAATCAGAATACAGATTTAGGAAGAAGCCTGTTTACGATTTTGTACACACATATTTTTGAAAATGTTAATACGTGTACCCGCGGGTTTTGAATTCAATCACACGCCTTTCTAAGCCAATCCAGTACGAAGATTCAGACTGAACTCGACTGGATTAACCGATAGACCTGTACGGTTGCTGGACGATGATAGGGAATTTTAAGAGACAAGACTGGCCCCAGTTCTGTCACAGGAAATGCAGTGACAAGGCATTGGTCTGTGAGTCAATTTGGCGACATTCAATCTAAACATACCGGTACTACACGTTTCCTCGAACATCAAAGCAAACAAGTCTCAAATTTAAAAATGCGCATTACTATTAAATCTGTTACTTTAGATAGATCAGCCGGAGCGAGGGCTAGACTAAAGGTCCTCGTTCAAACCTGGGCCTGTAGGTGTCATATACTGAAACTGGTCTACTAGTGGAAACAAAAATAATGATATTTCTACTGCTACCAATGATAATAATTGGTCACTATAAGTACTCAAGATTTTGATTTTGTCCACACCACCACGGCACATCATCGTGTATATGTTCATATACTGTTGCCTGCTCGTGTGAATTTGCCCTCCACTAAAGAACAAAGCCATCGTCAAGCCAGCCATTGGGAAGAACATATTTCAATCCGCGTTTAACCGACAAATACAGCGACATAAATATAAAATGAAAAATGCAGGCTGGTCGTGCGTGGCCATTTACCGAAAGGCAGCACGGTGCATACAGTTCATGGGTAGTGGCACGGGACTGATCGATTTCACAGCTAAAATGGCAGACTCCGACATTGAACTGCCATTTTTTTTTTAGATTGTGCGAGGAATGTGGTCCAATGTCCAAGTATTTCTAGTCGGCTGTACAGCAATCTCGGGAATAAGACTAGATCCCATGTCAGAATGGACGCATTATAGTTCCGAGTGAGATCCATTGTCTGTCTGCCATTAGGAACCATACAGGCCGCGGGTGACCGAGATTGATTCTGGAGCATTCTCCCGGAGACAGGCGCTGTACTGGATCGTCTCCGGGTCTTTGTCCTTCTCGCCTGTCTCGGTGTCATCTCTCTGCCGCGGTGACAGCCGGAGTGCCGGGGTGGCACCGTTCTGACGCTGCCGGGCCTCGAGGTGTCCATAGCCGGAGGCTGCATGGCTGGGTCGGTGGGTGGGTGGATGGCTGGATCCTGTCCTGCCTTGCAATGGTGGCACTGATATACAGGGTATTGTCTGAGCTGTGATGGCTCTTCCTGAGCAGGAGACAGAGGTCGGCACGTCTTTCTGGGCCTGCTGGCTGTGTCCCTGGCAGTAATCGATCAGGTCCCCAGTCAAAAACCCTCCACACGATCCAACCAACCCTCGGGGCTGCTGCTGGCTATGTTGGAACGATCGACATCACACTGAATGACTCCCACAAATGACACATAACCGGACGCTCATCATTGCACAGACAAAAAAGAAAAAAAAAAAAAAAGAAAGAAATAAAGCTACGAGGTCGGTATATAATAATAATAACAACACGCGTCATTTGACGTTTGACGTTTATAGACGGCACGTTAGTCAAGCCCAACTTACTTCAGTACCAAAAAACTACCGCTCCAGTAAACGCATTTGCAATGCAATATCAAGCCGGTCTGGGACCGTGCAATCCGTGCGTGATCTAATTAGTGAGTATTGCTTAACATGAGGCAGGCGGTATCCTGGCACTGCTGGGCCGTTCTGGGGCTAGCTGGCCGGCTGGCTATAGCTGGCTATCCAGGTCGCTTTGCTTCCAGGCGCTACTGAGATCTCCGTCTTACTCACGCTTGGCCAGAGGTTGACAATGACTGAGCCGGAGCCCTCACGACCGTTCGCATTTATCCAGGGCCACCAACCGTAAGAACGGCAACTCTGGCGGCAAATAGAATTTCCTACCTGAAGACCTCGGTCGGGCCTGTGCCTTGCCTCTCCGCTCCACCTTTTCACCGGCATTACCATATGCGGTCCGCAGACGATCCCCCTAGAGCTTTTTACCCTGGCTTCTCATACAACCCCAGTGGACGAAGACAGACACACACGGTCCGTAAATCGTTCTCTCTCTTCACCTTACCCTAAATGGTGCTGGGGGAAGGCGGCCCTCACGCCTGGTTTGCGCTCAATCGCCCAGGCCATATGCAGGTGGCGGGTGATGAGTCTCTCTCGTCTGCCACGGAGCCACGCGATTTGCTGTGGGGGATGCACACCCGTGACGTCACGACCAGACGATCACCAATCAGAAACGCTCGATTTTCATAATATCAAATTTTCACCGCTGATTAAGAAATGTGCGCTTCGTGGGTGCAGTAGGCATCTTTTTCTTTGTGGCTGAGCGTTAAAAGGAACGAATGGCCATGCGACTGTTTGTAGCAATGGTAATTTTTTTTTCAGTCTAGAACCAGCGACCCCCGAATTCGAAATCGTAAAGCAGCGGGTTGACTGTGGTTAGGCCTTGAATGAAAATTCCGGCCTCAGGATACGCAGTAATGGAGCGGAAGAGATTTGGAGCAGACGATATGTGCCCACAGCTCTCTGTCTCCCGTACTGGCTGTGGCAGGGATGCCGACTGGCTGCCTAGGGTCAGTGTTTTGCTTCTTCCGCCTGGTCACCTTATCGATTCCTTCTGGACCATTTTCTCTGCAATGGCCGTGTTATGGATATGTGACAGCTTTCAACAAGCAGACACGGACCAGATTGAAGATGGTGGCCTAGTACAACCAGGGAAATACAAGCGTGAAAATGTTCCGGAATTTTTGTCACATGTTTAGCCATTTAGGTTCATCATAAACGGTTATCAATATAAGTAATCATCAGTATATGCAGGGATTAAAATATTTTAGCAGTTTGACATTGTCCTTTGTCATTATAATCCGGTTTGTCATTGGAATTTTCGTCGTCGTCTTTGCCATCATCATCATCGTCATCATCATCATCTCCTCTATGTAGTCCTTTCTTTCCCATACACATCATGTTGACCCCACGGGTGAGAAATCCTCGTTCTCCGCATACCTAAGCATCAAACAACTCAAGTAAAACACTTCTCACACACACCTCGACTTTCAGCCTTGATCCTAACTGCTTGTCTCTCTGCTTTTTGAGTTGGAGTATGTGAAAGGCACTTTTGCTGCTTAATATTTCATTCCCTACACAAGAACCCCAACCCCAGAAAGTGACATCATGCAGTTGTGCAATCCATATAGGATCAGCGAGCAACCACCCGTAGCCACCTCAATGGCTGGCAGAACAGTAAAGCAGATTAATAATTCAGGGTTAGTCACAGGTAGCGTCGATTTCAGCACACCTACATCCACGTGACATCCTACACACCTCATCCACCTTACAACCGATAGCAGGATTCTGGTAGAAGCCATGGTAAACAAAGAATATTCCCCAGAAGTAAGGCGGTTTCCACTGCGAAGATGTAAGCTCTAACACTGCTAGCAGAAATAGGGCTCAATCATTCTGTATAGGATGGCTACGGTGTAATACTATACAGGGGTCAGTTCTTGTTACTACGGCGTAACAAGTATGGCAATCGCAGTTAAATCCAGGTAGATCAGCAGACCAAATTTATTGCCATATAAAATCAACTATTGTGGCTGCTATGTAGTAAATGACTGCATGCGGGGCACGCCTTTTCAATGCATTGTGTCCTTTCGAGAAGGAAAAAAGTCGTAACACTCTGAGGTCTTGAAATCTGTGATTATTACAGAGAGCAACACGACCCGATGCGAGAATGTCCGGCCCAATAAACTGAATAGACCACGCAGAAACATTTCTTTTTGCTACAGAGAACACCAGACGTAATGTCCTGGGATGGAAAGGAGGAAAAAAAATCAGTACACATGATAATATTCAATAAATGGTTTGCACACGACCTACTCGAATGCCGAAAGACACACGAGTGTCTTTGATATTATATAAAGTAAAGTGGCCTGATAGCGCAGTGGAATGTTTCCTTGCCCCCCCCACACAAAACAGTCGTGTATGTTCTAGTCAAGCCAAGATTGTCAATCCCAGGCAAAGCGAGCAAATGACAAATTACGATTTAAGTAGTCAATTTAAAGGAAGCGTGGCCGCC
>JAAUYG010011046.1_pt1 | contig 23111 bp, 8 predicted proteins | sample 7278091 | NCBI WGS metagenome assembly JAAUYG01 (sample SAMN14350201, study PRJNA611818) | marine sediment metagenome | isolation source: surface marine sediment (0.6m) | place: French Polynesia: Moorea | collected 2018-08 | reverse complement strand
TATCAAACGAGATATCAGTCGAATTCTGACGTTCGGTGATTCCAACGGGTCAGCTTATTTCAAAACCATATGCCAAACAAAAGGTGCATGTGGATTGCAATATCGTATAAACATAAAGCAGAGAAACGTAACTAAACGTGACTACAATGGCTATGCTATGGATAGACTGGCTGTCCCAACGCCGTTGACATCGGACTGTAGTGATACGGTCTATGCTATGGACTTCAGAAGTCCCCTCTAATAAGGACACCCCTTCTGCCAAACAATTGTGTCCTTATTAGAGAGGTGTCCTTTGGTGAGAGGGAGCATAACATGTAGTCATGGCACTTCCTTTCTAGAGGGGGTGTCCTCTCTAGAGAGTGTCCTTTAAGAGAGGAACCACTGTCTTCGCAAAAAAAAAAAAAATGCCATTCCCAATTCACACAACTTCGGAAGCCACTGAACGTTAGCACCGGTTGAACCGTACCTTCCACTGTCATTTGCATGATTTGCGTCGGTGGAAGGATGGATACCAGAATAGCTCAGAAGCACAGGAAAAAATTTCGTCCTGGTTTCTATGGAATCGTCTCCGACATAACATTTCCGCTGTACAGAAGCTCGGAGCTCCCTATAACTCTTCTATCCGATCGCATATTACTAAATAATGGCACTACTATGAATTATCAAAAATTCTTCTTCATGGATTATTTAAAATATTCATTCCCTGAAATCCTTTTGACACCCCCCCACACACACACACACACACAAATTATCAAAAGTTCGTCTTCATGGATTATCATATTCATTCTCTGATCTGACATTCCTGCGGAATTTGAAGACCGAAACTGAACTGGACCGAGCGCCAACAAACTTCTTTTTTTTTTTGCAGGCTAACCAAAGTTAGTGTCGCCGGAGTACGGCTATGTGCAGTATTCATGGTTTCATATGGAACGTACTGGTTTATCAACCGGGTATATCATACTAATAGTTACTAATGAGGTACCTATTACAAACTCAGACTTCGACTCGGAGGATATGCGTCCGGATATATGCGTATACTTGTTGCAGGCTTAGCGGGCCCGGTCATTCGGGCAAATTTTTAAGAATTAACACGGGCAGGGTCATCACGTATCGCACCAAGACTGATGAAGGCTTAGTCGGCTCGGCCTCGGTCATAAAGCAACGTGAAAGGACACAGATCATAATGCGTTAGTTTTTGTCGTGATATTCACAAACTACTTTTTCTCCACGCTGTATATTTTAATTCTAGAGAGAAAGGATTTTACTGAGATTTTACAAAACACCATATATTTGCTTTATTAAAAATTAATAATCATTACCCATAAAATAGCTCTTCCATAAGGCATTCTGGGCACCCAAAGATATTCCTATCTCCTTTGTTACGCACGTGTATCCATTGATAATAAACTTTCCTACAGCATCATTTGGGTGATTTTAATATTTTATCCAACTATCTATATTCTCACATCAAAATTGTTGCTCAGATCAAAAATTAAGGGATCTGGTCAGTTAACTGGGTCGGACCACTGATTACTGTTAATAACCTACCAGTTAACTGAACAGAACTGAAGAAAGATATGCACTAATAGGCCTGCAAATAAATACAAAGTTAATGACACAATTTCTTGAGGCAATCATAGTAACTAGCAGTCTATGGCAAATTTTGTAAGAATTTTATTTCTCTAGCACTATAAACTTGGGGTGAAAATTTCTCAGGACACAATACATTGCCAGGACACAATACAGTCCCTCTTTAATAAGGCTACCCTATTTGCAACAAAACTGTGGCCACATCAGAGGTGGCCTTTGGTGAAGGAGGGGGGCGGGGGGAGTAAATACATTGATAGAAGTCACGGAATATATTTATGGCCTTATTAGAGAGGGTGGCCTTTATTGAGAGTGGCTTCTACTATAATACAGTTGTAAATTCTGTTGCACCGATGTTGAACAAGAACTTCTATTGCACTTCCAAGAAAGCCACTAGGTGTAATGTAATTTGAATGTGTGGGCAAATTCAATGGAACTGATTTAGGGATAAGGGTAATTTATATATTCCAAGCCTGTCAAAAGCCTATCCTCAGTAATATTCAAATGTCACTAGATCATTCTGATCATCAACTGATGATGTATCAAACAGTCTATTCTATCTATGGACATTAAACATTTCAAGTCGGGTTCAAATCATCAGGGATCGAAACCCTGCCTCTGTACGCTACTTAAGCAGATGGCAGCCACTGAGCTAGTGTGGCCTTTAGGGCTATCATTGGAATAAAGTGTGAACATTTAACTACAGATTCTCTAAATGTGTACTGGAGTTCCTCAAGCCAGTTTCCACTTCATGCACAGTCGCCATATAATCAATACGACTACAGAGACCTTAGGATACATCATAGTTTATTTTAGAGTATAAACTGTCAATGTCATTCATGTTCAAGAAAAAGTATCGTACACAAGATACAGCAGACCTGAATAATTTATGTACAGGGATCACACAAGTAAACAAAAAACAAACAGCAACAAATACTTCACATTACGCTACCGTAACAGCCCCCGGTCCCCCCCGTCTCCAACTACTAAGGCCGCTTAATTAGACTGGACAGAAAGGGCGAGAAAAAATTCTCCTAAACCACCAAACTAGAGAACCTTGGCCAAGTTTAAAGGACGTGTGAAAAAATCTTAACCAAACAGATTAAACATGTTTTTTTTTCTATCAATCTACAAGTCATTAGCACCATAACATCTAGATGAACATAGAGAATGAGAGAACAAAATTGCTGAATGATCACTGCTTACTAGAATGCAGAAATCTTTGTACTTTAATTAACTTGGACTGCAACAGTAATGGTTAAACTACCTGGACACACATTTGACTCGTAATCACAAAAGGGTTTCAAAAGCATTCAATATAAATACAGGTCTATACTATGAATGTTGAAATCAAATGGGCTAAGACATTTTAAGTATAGTTACTTGTATTTAAGTTCCAAATTTAGCCCCACAATTATAGAATAAAGCAGTTTGAATTGTTTGAATTCGAACACCTGTATTTGTGCCAGTCATTTAAACACTGCAATATGCAATGTTCTGTGCAATTTAACAGCACATGATGACAGATCAATGAAGTAATAAATAGACCCATTAAAGTTTTCTAAAGCTATTGTTGCTTTGGCATAATCATCAGTGATTGTGAATGGGATTAACATACGATTATCTAATCTGATTCAACTTTTATCACAGGGAGGCAGTATTTTCACGTTTTGTCTCAATGAATCACTTAAACGTCCAAAGCAAGAAAATCATTCATTGTTCATGCATACACCTCTGTCATTTTTAATCAATCATCTAACAGGGCCATTCTTATTTCCGCAAAGACAAACTGGAAAACACCGTGAGTGCTTTTCATACACATGTATTCACACAAAAGAGTAACAAATTAATTTGGATGTGCAGGGAAGCGTATTCTTTTGACCATATATATGCTATATCAAAAGCAGCATATTATATATAAATACATGTATCAGTTAAACACCAAGCTATAGTGATAACTCGTGAGGTTCAAATCAGGCATATACATGGTGTTGCCACCATTAACTCACATCAATTTGTAAATTGACAAAAGCTTGTATAAGTTGTCAGGCATCTCATAAACTCAGGAGTACCTTAAAACTGTCATGGTCATATTAAATCTGATAGCTAATCTATAATAAATACTCATATTCATGTTCAATATATTGCAAGCACGATTTATTATTAATATTAAAAGTCAAATAAATCTTTCACTATTCGTAAAAATGTCGTCACTATTAATTCCTCTAATTATGGCAATTGCCATTTTTTTTTTTTTTCGTGCAATGGCACAGAAATTTAAAAGCATTAACCTTTTAGCAAAAAGAATTATTTCACCCAGAACTCCGAATGGCATTTGGAAGAAAATACAACAATATTTATGAGTTTTACTGAAATGGTGCCTTTTGTCTATCAGCAGCATGTAGCAAGCAAGTATCCGTATAAACAGGTGAAAGGGGAACTTTCCTAATCCTGATTACTATTCAGCAAATAGATACTTCTTGATCAATTTCAGTATATATTTTTCTTAGCATCAGGTTCCTTGCTATAAATTATACAAGTCTGAATAAGCATTCGAACCTTGCTACTAAGTTCATATGATATGGGCATGCATGGTAAACTCTACGTACAAATATTCCGTACGGTGTCATGGGAAGAAAAAGATCGCTAGAGGATTTTCGTCCTAATATGGACAAAAGCAACAGTGTATACATTCGTAACTTGAACAATCCCATATAAAAACTGTCTTTTTGTTTTGTAAATGGCAAAACACAGCCTACCACATCCAACATGAAATTCTGATGTTGCTCGTCAAATGTATGAGGTATGTAAGAAGCTGGTGATGAAGACATCAAGGTTTCCAGTGAACCACCAAGCCAGCAGTGGAGGAGCAACATTGTAGGCATTACACCTGCTGAACACAGGAAATAGCTATGTCTTCAAAGGAATCATATCTATATTATATACATATATATCAAACCGGGAATATCTTTCTACACACATATATATTATATATGTCTTGTTATACATGGTTATAAATAAATTTTGGGGGGAGATTTTATTTTTAACTCATAACTTCACCTCAATCATGAATTATTGTCCTTGGGGATAGCTGACCCCCCACCCCCATCAACAGTTTCGTGCTTTTAGTAACAAGTATCTATGAGTAACAACTAGTGTTTCATATTCTTAACAATGTTCACAACGTCAATATCTTTTGAAGGCACATGTACCAGTTTGCTGCATAAGCATTAACACTTTAAAATGTTTTATTTTTCTAGCGGGAACTACTGCACACATCAAAAGCTGAGTTCAATTAAAATTGAGAAGCAAATGCTGCTTGGCATGGCCAACTGTTTGGTATGCATGTTTCGAAAGGAAATGCATTCAAGGCTAATAAGTTAAGGAGGAGAATATGTTTCATCTGCTTATGTACCGCAGTTTATTCACACATAGACATCCCCTGCAGGTTGCTCCAATGACATGCTACGATCGGGTGAAGCGCTCTCACGATCTGGGTTCACATTGCGATCAGGTGACGTGCTCCTACGATCTGGATACTCCATTGCCATGGAGTAGCTTCCAGATGTTGTGGTTCCATCATCCGACATCACATCTGTTGTTGACTGCACATCAACAGAGGGGGTTTCTGAGCAGGCGTCAGCCCCCCTCGCCAGTCCTGATTGCATTTTCATCACTTTCTCTAATGGAGACATATACCGTGGCTGCTGAATCGCAGACGACCTCGAGGTGCTGGGATAATCTGCAGAATGGGAAGATTCCAGCGAAGGGTGTCGGTGAGGACGTGTGGAGCTGCTGCCGACACCACTGTGGCTGTGACGTTTGTGGACACCAGCAGCAGCGGCAAGGACATCTCTGTCCTGTCCACTTTCTCTGACACTGTCCGAAGCACAGCGTGACACCTGTCGGCCATCTCCGAACGGTCCGCTGTAGTTGACGTCCTGCATCTCTGGAACCTGCGGCAGGCTGGGCTGATAGTGTCTGTACATTGTGGCCAGAAGTTGCTGGGGGTCGTAGTGCCTGAGGGGGGAAGTGATAGGGGTACTGTTGTAGAGGGCGTCGCGGGCTAGGCTTCTCTCAGGCAATGGTGGCAGGGGGGACTCAGCTCCTAGCACGGTGGGGTCCACTGCTCCTTGATCCACTGCAACAAACAAATTACCAACATAAACACATATTATACTCTCTAAATTAAACAGAACTGAAGCTACAAAGCACCTTGTTAAACTGTGAAAGGTACATTTATGAAGATCACTTGGAATGCTAGAATGTTTCAGAAAGTATGTACTGTAATAAATATTGCTATCATAACGTTTATTTGGTGTCAAAATTGCTTCATGTTGCATACTGTAATAGCTGTGTTGCCTAATCAGCCTTAACTTATCCCTGGTAACAAGATGTTACACGAATGGCGGGTACATAGGAGGAATCACAGTTGCAAACTTCTACTGTCCATAATTCATATAGCGGTACATGATACAATAATTACATGCTAATAAGCACAGGCTGGGACTACAGTATCCAGCAAGTATGGGAAAAAGACAAAAGTATGAAATCATACAACAATCATGCCATAACAGCTATCTTCAAACATTATCAGAAGCATATCAGTATGTTTATCACAAACCATGCAATAATTTAATCATGCATATTAACAGGCGAAAAAGCCACAATTTAAGATGCAATATTTCGTCACTATTTGTAAACAAGAACATGATCAACTATATTTTACAAGGAATCCTGATATGTTAATATTCCCTGTGCTGATGTTTTGTAAGCTGAAGAAGATGTAAATAAGCAGAAAAATTAACTGTAACACTTCGTGGTAGCAGCCGATGTTAACACATTCCCATCAATATTAAATAAGGTGGCATTTATTCAGCATGATGTCAATAACTGTTACCTACTTTCTATATAGATCTACCAAAGTAAAAAGCATTTATGAAGCATTCTTTAAAAAGCATTTAAGCATCAAGCTGAACTAGAGATTCTATGGTTGTGATGACGCTAGAAGCCTAACTTAAGCAAAACAAAATCATAAAGCTACACTACCGGTACCAACTTTCAATGTTTAATGTATAAAACCTTACGGGTATAAACATACGCAATGATATGACAAACGCAGATAATAGATTTGATGCAGGGAATATTACTTATTAGAAGAGAATTGTCGCATTTGAGTGGGTTAAAAGTGTGACAGTCGCATCGTGTAAAGTGAGATGCAAGGAAGAATATATCTTACATGATGGGAGTGTACTCTTCAAAGATATATGGACACACTGTTAAGATTTCCTGTGAAAATCACATGTGAGCAAGCTCGAGTCTTTCATGTGCAGCAATGATTTCTGATGTGCAGGAAAGATTTCTGATTTGCAGGAATGGTTTTAGATACAGAAGTGGTTTCTGATGCGCAGGAATAGTCTCACATGTAGGAATGGACTCATGGGCAGAAACTGCTAATGCTGTGGCAAGAACCGTTTATGCTGTGCAGGAAAGGTTTTACATGTGCAGGTGTGGTTTCTGATGTGCAGGAATGGTTTCTGATATATAAGAATGGTTGCTCATGAGCAGAAATTTTTGCTGTGCAGGAATGATGACACACAAGGGGCCAAAGTGACAATTTTATATAGACTGTTCTACCGATGGTTGAATTATCGTGCAATCAAACAGAAATATAGATGAATCAGCAGCATTAGATCTGGGCCACACGATTATACATCAAAGTTAAGATTTGGCTTGCAGTTACCTGAACTTTGTGACTGGACAATAGTTTAAGCTGTGTTTATGTCACACTGTTCACACACAAGGGAAAGCAAGCAGGGGAAGGGAAGGTAAGGTATAGAATATAGTATCTCCATAATCACATTAAACCTGACCATAAGAGATCACCATAGGGTAATTGAGCTGTAAGTTTTTTTACCTGTGAAAATCTTTCCAAGTTGGGGAGGGAAAATCAGACTGAAACAAGACAGGTAGGAATTCATGTCTTAATTAGGGTAAGTTTAATAGCTAGGTGAAACAGGTCTCGAGGCAACTGCTTGACTAGAAAAACACAGCACTCCATATTCTGTGTAGCTAAGGCTATATAGGATATCATGGCAAGCAAGCCAAATCAGGTAAATAAAACGGATGCGGCGGAAAATGCGTCAATTTTCATTCAGGGATAAATGCATTGAATCACTGGCATAATTTGTGAAGAAGCGATCATTTCTGCGACAGACTGAGGGATATATGGAAACGATTCGGCAGCAGGATAGGCGTATTAATTTCATGAAACAAATCACACCACAGCCCAAGGCAAGTCGCTCCCCTGATTTTTAGTGGCTATATATACGCGGAGGGGCAAGGGAGCGTATAGGGATATATTACCCAGACGCTGTCTGCGCCGCAGTTCAGCGAAATACTGAATGATCCAGATGGGGACACCAGCTGACAACAAAGTAATATAGATACATATATATACCACAGGTCAACGTATATGCTTACAATACATCAAAGATGTTATAAGATATGCAGATATCTGCAGCCACAAAAGCAACACAAGCAAAACCTTAAGTGTTTATAAAATTCGCAATAAGGCCATTTCCTATTACCACCACCAACAATATATAAAGCCAATGAACCTAGAACAATCAAAATTATGACAATAGCAATATTACAGGACAAAGAGTAAACTACCGGTTAAAATATTCCATGGTTTACTCTGGCAATCTCTGCAGGTTGGTTGAATAGCAGGAATAAAGCCAGCATACATTAGTAGATTTTCCATTACATTCCTGATGGCAACACATACAGGATACTATACACAATTTTGATAATGATTTTCTATTCACATGTCATTCAAAAATATCCTGAAATGTACATTTTTTTGTGGAAATGCGAGTTGCCAAGTTATATTTCAGTTTCCAAGATGTTAGAAAAAGTCAGAGGAGTTGTTACTCATATTTAAAACTATACATTGGCATGTTAATCCCAAACCCTACATTAGAAATAGTACCCCATGCACTGCATTGCACTAAATGTTAGCATTATGACAGAGTCCATGTCCATTTCCCTCGACAGTGTGCTCAGCTGGCATGTTTTCCGCAACCGCATGTTCCTTGTTTTATCACATTTCACTGATAAAACAACTTACAAAACACCGAAAGTATACATACAACCTAGATTTTCTACTACGCATAATCCTTTCACCATCCACAAACTTATGTCTGGACCATTATCCACAATATGTAAGATTAGTAACAATCACTCATAATGCCCCCCTACATGTAAGTCTCAGAATACGAACACTCACTTCTTGGGTCGACTGCAGGAAGGAAAGGTTCAAGTTGGGCAGCGTAGTGGTGGTCGCCCTCTTCAGATGGGCCGCGGCCGCTATCCGTACCTGAGCAGCCACTCTCTGAGTCCAGATCAGCAATGGCCTGGGACAGCATGTCATGCATCTGATGGTGGGCAAAGGTCGTAATATTAGGCAACAGTTCTCATCAGTGGTATACTCAAAGTGTTGGGATAGTACTCTGTGCAACACAGGTATCTTGTTTGGTTTAGCATATAACATGACATGTAGTTGGCCCTCGCATAACAGCGACCACGCTTCCTAATGTAACTACAAATCTTTGCTGCTACTCGTATAATTACATGTATTCTCCAATACAATCTGAAATTTTTTGTGCTTCAAATCATTTCACCATGCAATGTCACATCGCTGAATACATGTGGCACCAGTGATTTGGGCTACATGTACTGTTATTTGTTGTAGTATTGCGGAACAGATAAAAAAAGTTTTGTCTTATCTAATGTTCTTGGTGACTGCAATTGATTAACTACTAAATTTAAAACATTTCTTCACTATTGCAGTAACATTTGATTACATGTAAGAAAATTTTATCCAATTTTAACCCTTTATATCATATATATCCTGTACCTGTTAAATATTTTGTGGGCAATAATTATCATTCAACAACAGTAAACTTAATTTTTGGCATGAATTTGACTGATTTAACAGAGAAGAAATAAACATTTTTTTTTGATTTGAATATACCGTAAATTCATTAATGTTTGCAGGGATTAATGTTTGTGTTTTTGAAACAAAACCATCTTTGCAGTTAGCTCAGGTCTTGGTAATTATCTAGATGCATGAATTATGTTTGTGGGTATTTATTTTTGCGATTGAAAGGTGGTTGCGAAAATCACCAATTAAATCCTTCACAAACATTAGTGCATTTACCGTGATACATGTACATGTATACACACAAGTTTGAAAAAGGTATTGCAACGCTGATTTTGAGACAGCAAATTTCTTTCTGGGCTGTGAATTCATAATATTTCTGGGCTCTGGTTTAACAACATAAGCAGTATATTTCCCTTCTTATAAAATATTGACCTTCTTATATTAACTAGCACTGTGTTAGATAAACATCCCTGTCACCGACCTGCAGAGTTTCCTGAGTTATCGGAGGCTCCTTGCTGGGGGAGTCCACGAAAGGATGGGGAGACCTGAGGCGTGGGGGGTACCTATGGGGAGGACGCTCCACGGGGTAATACGTCTTTCCGCGGTCGTGTTGTATTCTCCCAACCCGGTACATACCCCGGGAAGTTGGGGCCTCCAAGTGGATTACTTCATTTGTGTCTGCCAGGGGGTTCTGAAAATATACCACAAATATGTTAATATGTTTTATTTAGAAACTTCACAGAAAGGCACAGCAGTTAGCTATAGCCCTGCTACATGCAACCTGCAATCCTGGTATTTTGACAGAAATTGGACTCAGAGAAAATTATCCTGGTTCAATCAAGTTATGTGATGTCATGTAGTCAACACTACCGTCATATAAGTGGTCCTCCATGTAAGTGGTAGGAAGGGTATGGAGACTAACCTGACATGTTCTATTCCCATATGGTTAGACAATTAAAGTGCTCAAATACTGAGTTTAAGCTGAAGTTATGGGGCCATATGAATCAGGGCTAGAATTCTCAAGTGTAAGTTTTGACTTAAGTCATTCATCTTAGCAATTGTGACTGGTTAACAATATGACTTTAGTATGTTTGAGAACTCTTAGGCCTAACAGTTTTATGTTGGATCAGACAGAATGCCCTTCCACTAAATATATTACATCAAGTCAAGTCTTTTGAGGTTCTAAAAGTGAGTGGGATTCCAAGCTCCTACAAGTTTGAAGATACAGTTCTTATTCTCATGTTGCGAGAAAGGTTTTGTTTTTAACAATGGTCTGCTGCATTTGAATGTGTCCTTTCCTTGGAAAGAAAGAAAGAAAGACCAGTAGTAACGATTGCATGTGCAGGATCCAGGTGCTGTCTGTGCATTGGATTTCTGATTGTTATCAAACCCTACTAACACATGCTTCAGTCAACTAAAAGTTCGAAACTTTTCAGTACATAGTTGGTATGGCTATAAATAAGGAACCAAAAATATCCCAGACACTTAATGGCTTTTATGCATTAGCGTGGAGTCCAACAGTCTCCTATCCACCCATATACATTGTATGTTGATGTGCTAACTTTTTTCTTTTTTAGTTTTTGAGACTGTCACTTATGATATCCTCTACTAAAAAGTACTGAAACAGTCTTTTTCACAGGCACAGCGATGTACTTTTTTTTTCCAAAAATATAATCAACAATTCTTTGTACAAAGTAAAATGTATTCCATATGAACAATACCATATATGTATTTTCAAGAATATTAATTAACTTGTGAAGTAAATATGCAAATATTAGGTGATTTTGGAATAATGTTTGTCTTTCACATCTGGAAATCAGAACAGAAAAGCCATTTGTATAGCTCTATGCATGCTAAACAGTCAACCTGCCATAGATATCAACACCTCTTTATTCGGCAATAAAATTGCACAACAGGAGGCATAATTGGCCTATTATCAATGGTTCCCCTCTATCTTCACTGCCTAGAACATCTAGACATGCAAAGTTTTTCAAGATTTCAACAATTCCACCAAACCTAAGGGAATCTCATAATTGATGTAGCTTTAAAAAGTTGGGGTTAATTTAGTTATCTGGCACACTGGCATTGATAAAGCTTGCCATTGAACCAACAGGCTTATCAGTATATGCACAAACACAGCACAATGCAGTCACAGTGTAAATTCACTGGGCAATAGCCAGTCTGTACTCTGTATGTATGGTTGTTATAAACCCCTCTAACATGTCAGAAATCACCTCCCAACACCCACTCCTCTCTCTCGTGGCCAGCAGTAACATAAGTCCTCTTCACCTATGGAGCAGAGGTTTGGGACACCCAGAGCAATACCGACCAAATGAATGGCCCTTGCCACAATTTTGTGCATTTTCAACCTGACCAGAAAGGTGTCCAAACCGGACCACAAAGCAGGGACCAGCAGCATCAGGCAAACATGAAAAATTAGGCAAGCCAGGCAGAGGTGTTTATTTCAACACCCATAAATTTCATGCTTCTGTCTTTGTCCTGGACATACCCAGAAGGTAATAGTTCTGCAGATAAAGGAAGGAGTGTTAAGGGATGCCCGTATAAGGACAAAGGCGAAAAAAGCAGGACGAATGCGATTAGCAGGCGTGAAGCGACCAGTAATGGATGGTTATCTGTTGCGGACGGTATGGGAGTTCTTATCGTCCTGGTCATCACTTCCACACCCAGGAGTGGACGCCCAGTCCTACGTCCAATTACCCTGCAGCCTCTCATGTCACCTACCATGGTACAAGTGTGGACGGAAGTCATTAGCAAGGGCACATGGGGGCGCCACTGTTTGGTAAAAGCACTGTCCACCTCTGCTAGTCACAACGTGCTACAGAGGGTACAGATGGAATCACTGAGTATAGAATTCTCAATTTTCTAGCAATGATCTGATTATTCACATATTGTACAAGTTCTTGAGTTTAATATGCAGTCTATACCAAATTGTGAAAATGAATTTTGTCTGGGCGTATCCACTTATCAGTAGCCATCCCAAGTCTGGCCAGCTCTTCAAGTGAAGATGTTTTAGTACTACAAAATTAAATGCAAAATCCTTAAAGATAAAAGTCCATGCGGAAATAATTAATAATGCCATCCAGAACTGCATATCCATAATTTCCATCCAGAACTTTTCAATTAATCAATGTACATGTTTGCATAAAACAAATATCTAAGCAATCAAGTTGACGTTTATTGATTTCAAGGACTGCAATTAATTAACATATATGGACAAAATGAGTATCTATTAAAAGTATCAAGTGACAGAAATTTGCTTCCCCATTTATCAAGCTTGGATGCTGTTCCATATATGGGTCTGCAAAATGTCCTCACATCTCACTTGATCTTGTCCCCAGCCACACCCAAACACTCCACGAGGTTTATGAGGACAATTCAGCCACAATTCAACTCCCGACCGCACCCAGCCTCCTTATATCAACACTGATCCATATCAAATTGGAGGTACTTCAATGAGGAAGAGATAAGGCGCCTCACTGAATGCTAATCTGTAGCTATATCTGTGGCCCTCCCTTATGGACAGAAAGCCGTATGTATAGATAGGTACAGCAATAATTTTTCAAAAGGGATGAAAAACTAAGTTGGGTTGGAAGTCTTATGCATTAATTTGATCAGCAAAGTCTTATGCATTTGATCAAACTGTAAGAATATCTCCAAACATTTTGTGTCAGACTTAGATTAGTAAAACACCAAAATGAATATTGGCTGTATTAGACTAGTGTGACTAAATTTGAAATTCTAAGAAGTTGATACAATTTTTTTTTCTTAGATTCCAAGGCAACCAGTGCTAGAATTTTTTTTCCATGTGCAACTGGCATTTATTTCTCCCTGCAGCTTTTGCAAGCTCACCGTGGAAATCCCTGCTACATGTACAGTATAACATAAAGAGAATTAATTCAGTATCGACAGATTGATGTCTGCATCCTCAAAGGCATGTATGCCATCAGGTTTCTGTTGGAGGATGACATCCTGCTGTGAGAGAGTAACAGCAGTCTCCCAGCTGTGGCATGTGGGAGGTCCCAGGTTTTCCCCCCTCTCAACCTCCTCCCCCACTTACCACCACACCCTATCATGGATACAGGAACATCCCTTCTTTGAATGAGCAAATGGATTCTTCCAGAACCAAACTTCCCTCCTTCCACCTCCCTAATCCATTCCAAGAGGTTCAGGGTTCTGCTTTTTTGTGCCTAAGTTTCTAAAACAATGGATTTAAAAACTTAAAATGTACACATGGGTGTACCAAATTACATTCCTGCAGCTGTATCATGGATATAAAGAATCCTGCTGTAGGAGGCTTCAAGTAACAAGGCAAAAAGAACATTGGAAATATACAGGTGCCAGTTCCGCCGCCAGTTCTGTCGATGCTGGGTTGCCCTTGGGTTGGGTTTGCTGAAATCCTCCCTCATCAAAACCTAGGCGGATTAAGTGACAATGCCTCAAGCTTTATTCATACTTGAGATAATCCATACCAAAGTGGTAACCAGCCTCCGGCTGATACTGACTTAGACACCTCCCACTAGTTACAGCTCCTCCTGAAACCCACAAAGGGTTTCCAAGCAACCTGCAGAATGGGTTCTTGCTGTAATTCCAAGTGGTGAATTAGTCATTTAAACAAGAGGCTCCCAGTATGTGTTCCCAATGTATTTATATGTATTTTTTTTACCTTAAAAATCTCTGACTGCTACTGCCCTGCTGAATTCTTAATCTGGAATTTCTAAGCTGAAGCAGTTGCAGAATATCTTTCCCAAGGTCATATTTACTGCATAAAAATAGATTTCAATAGATGTTTTCGTTTTATATATTATGGTAGAAATTTTAGAAGTACCGGTACTTTAATACACAATTTTTCATTAAATATATATATTTTTACAGTTTATTATGTGCATTTATTGGAATTATGTACTAACAACTTTTCAACAATAACACTTTTTCTTTTTTTTTTTAAATTTATTAATTCTGCTGTGGGCCTCCTACATTACCAGTAGGCCCAAACAGTTTAGGACTGCCACTAAAATTAACGCTCTTACAAGAACATTAAGCCACAGTGTTACATAATTAATTGACCTGGGAAAATCAGCAATTAGCCTCACAAGTCTCAAGTCATTGTTCCTGAAGGTCTGTAGCATGTCAAGGGTTTGCAGTGCCGAAAGCACACAAACATGACCAAACTCTTCACACGCCTGGCAAAGTTGGTGACACTTCCTTATTTTTCGAAGCAAATTGGGCTTCCATTTAGCGTCTTGAACTAGAGGAACCCAGCAGAATCCCAGAGTGGACCTGATGCCCCATAGTGTGCAATGAGGCAGAAAGACTTGGAAGTGGACTTACTTTCCCACTATAGGTGATTGGAGCAATTACTGGGAGGCACCCTCCTGCTGACACCTTGCCGCAGGGGGGTGACAGCAATGAAAACAGATGACGGATGTGGAGGCATCACCTCACCTACAGTGTTGGAATGTTCCCTATCAATGCAGGTAGCTATTTAGTGCTGCACCTGCACAGAGTAATGCATTCACATTCCCACTGCTCTCGCACTGCTTTGTCCTCGGCAATGGGCCTTCCGACACAAAACAAAATTTTCGATGCTAAATTTTCATGATCAGTTCTTGGCTCTGAAATACATACACATGACTTATGGCTTCATCGGCATGCGGAAAGCTTTTGATCTAGGTTTGCATCCTTTTATGGTTTGTCAAGGCATAGGTGTGGCAAATTGTATCATGTGAACCAACATAAACTTGTTTTATTTTCCTTTCCTGTGTTATTTTCTATTTACATGTGAAGCTGGAATCTTTCTGGGTCTAAAATTTAATTACCAAAAAAAAAAAAAAAAAAAGAAGAAGAAGAAATAAGTGTAAACAGTGACACATCCCAATACCTAACTTTTATATTAGTCCCATTTGTGGTTGGTTCCAATTTTTGAGTTTTAGAATTTGACTCGATCAGCTCAAGACGCTGCAAGATCTGGCAGTTAAGTCACAATGATAGGTGCAAAATGTGGCTTAAAGGCTTTTCCATTGAGCTGCTGTTTAGCTCTTGACCAGTCATTGTTCTAGCTCTTCAACATACCTATACATGTACTGACGGATTAAAATCAAGTAAACTTTGGCAGCAATTTAGAGCACTACAGCACTGTGTGTGAAGGTTCACCTTTGCTGAGAGACAAACCATGCCATAAAGTAAGTCCACAGGGGTGCTGTTTGCTACTTGGGTTTAATTCCAAATGTGTATATGATTTTAAGCTCAATGCTCTTGTTTAACTTTCGCTCACAAAATTTTCCCCTTTCAGTCTTTAGGGCCCAGCAAGTAACTGCAAATATTAAGGCAGGGGATATGTGAAAAGAGCATCTCAATAGTCATTCCCAGTTTGGCTCAACTTAAAGACCTTCATTTGCTATGCACAAAATCCCTTGGCAAGTAGCCTCTAAATAAAATGCAACTGAAAGATCATGAGATGGTGGAAGAAATCTAACTTAAATTGAAGTACCGGTACAAAGAAATTAAGATTGCATAGCAACTTTGCTGGCTTTTCCATTGTAGCCATCTATATTGTACAATGTAGCTGCAATGGAAACATAATATTGAAATACAAACTTTCATAGCAATATAAAATTTCTAAGGTACAATGGCAAGGATTGGCCGAGGTATATCCGCCAGCAATGAGGAAGTTTTCTCTTGTAAGGCAGAAGGCAGATAAAGGGCCACAGACGTTTTGTATATCATTGAAACACCTGGGGTATCTGAGCAATTTGTTTCCTGTAATGATTTGTCTTGAGTATCCATTGTGTTTCAAGTGACATTATACATGTACATGGCTCCAGCAGGAAACATTACTCGCTGTCTAGTACGATGTTACTATATGGATTCCCCACCAAGATTCAAAACTATGGAACCTCAAAATATAAATGTAACCTATGTTCACCTTTGATCACTCTACCCTTTATTGGTACAAATGGCAATCCTCCAAAGTGTCCTGGTATGATTATGGAATACATGGAGAAGCAATTGTCAATTTGGAACTGAGGTGCTTCACGAAATTGGGCTGAGCAGTGTCCAACCTCTGAAGTGTTTCATGTCATCTTGTATAAAGTGTTGATTCCCTTCCCTTTGAAGTAGCTTTCCATTCCGACCTTTAGCGCCCAATAAGGATCCCAGGTAGGAACCAGCTGGTAAAACCTCCAAGCTACACCGCCAATTATGGAGTATGTATAGATTGTTGCTTTTGTTCTTCTATTGATGACCATTCTTCTAAGGCAAGGGAGTTCTTCGGGGAATTTCACTCAATGTCCTTATTAAACATTTAACAGATCCTGCCTAAAATGATCCTTCTCCCAGTTCATCTCCTATTTAAATTGAATCAACTTCAAAGCACATGGATAGCTAATTAGAGAACAACCAGATAGGGACAGGTCAATATTAACCCAGCATGTATACATTTGATTATGTTCCCATAGCACTCTGTGCGGACCTTTTTGCCATTGATGGGATTCAGCACAAAATTTTGTCATTACCGGTACATTCAATACCATACCAGTGTATCAGTATTTAACTGATTTAATTTGCCAAATTCTACATTTGTGTTGAATTAAATGAACTGTGGTCAAATTCGTTATCAATGCACTCCTGGGATAAAACAGCTAATGAGAAATGCTGAAACATATCAGATGTCTGCCCCTTTCAGACAAAATTGATATTAAATTTACAGGTTGTCTCAAATCTTTACAGTTCAAGTTCTGACGAAGTGGTATACACATTTAATGCCTATTCCGGTGGACCTTAAACTTAGCTACGGAAGTAATGAGCATACTATTTTTATCTGCCATGATCAAGAATGCTACTAGAGTGGTGTTACAGCACATTCCATAATTTTTTGTGGCTTGTTCAACTGTACTTCCAGGCGCCCACTCGTGACATTTGTGGCCACAAACTGCTCTCGAAACTGCCTTCAGATATAGAAACTTTTTTTCTACTACCCTTATACAGGCCCATGTTAATGCATACCGCCAGGCACGTAGGCGACACGAGCATCTTGTCTCTGATATATATGACTTTGACCATGGCAAGGCACTCCAAACCTGACTTGGGGCTTTTATGCTTTCTCCTGTCATAGCTCTTCAGATTTTCACCCCCACCCTAAGTTTCCTGAGTCTTCAAGGCAGCGGGGTGGGTCAGCTAAAAAGCCCAGGTGATACCCGGGGACACTGCCTCTATCTGGAGAGCATTTGTCAATTGTGCTATATTCAGCAGAAGGCTATCCTGTCATCGCCAGGTTTGACGGCTGTTCCGTTCTGCCACTTATAATATCCTAAGTTGGGGGTGGAAGGTGGTGGAGGTGGAAATGAATATATTTTGCTTGTGAGCACACTCCTTCATCATAGTCATGACACTGGGGTATTGTTTGGCAGGAAGATACAGGTTTGACCATATTTAGTATGACTGATAGATGTTCCACGATACAAACTTGTCAAGTGGACTTCTTCCAAGAGTCCCCATTCTCTTAGTCTCTCTGATTTTTTAAGTATAAAAAAATAAAATTAATGTGTTCCACAGGCATAATTCATACATGGTACATCACTTTTGATAGATGAACATGTTGGCGACAACAAACTTGAAACAAACTTTATACACAAAGTTGGCCATGAAAACTAGTTTTGTCTCGAAACATGAATTTAAAAATCTATGGACTTGCATTTTCACCAAAGAAAGTACTACGATTGATTATTTCTGTAAAAGAAATGGAAGCATTTGTGCCCTGGAAAGGGGCATAGGTAAGAATTTTGGACTTCAAAGAAGAAACCACCGCTGCTGTTAGGTGCCAACTCCAGCGGCCAGGCACAGGTGCTGCCAGAGTTTTCGTTACGTGATCACATGAAAGATTTTTTCACCAGTATCAAGCTCTTGTAAGTGTTCACACGTTTCACATCCAGGTTATGCCACCCTGTTTGGGTTGAATAAAGAGCTTGGCACATCAAATATTTCCCCTGCAAGATATTGTGCCTGAGCAAATATTTGGTGATTTGCTACCACGCTCGTATTTGAGAGGCAAATTTCCGCCCTTGGAAACCGTTCATATGCAAAATAAGCAAATTCAGCTACTCGCTATGAATTTCAAAGACACACAAAATTCTTGTCGCCTCAACTTTAGAACTTACCTTGCCACACATGATGACATTTTTTTTCTATAAATTATACCAGTACTTCTTTTCTGTTATGCAAGCACTCTTCTAAAGTGGGTGGTGTAATATTTTACAGACATACGTTATAATTGCCATTCACATTATAAGCAATGCCACATGTAAAACATAGTGGGCGGAAGAGGATGACTGTTCAAAGTTCTTCATAACACATTGTATCACAATCTACCTGGAAGTTCTGGACAGCAACTGGTAACTTGTGTAAGAAATCATATGAACAGGGAACATGTTAACTTTTTTTTCATTTCAGTGACTTTTTAATACTGAATAAAAACTTTTATTGGGATTGAAAAAGAGTTCACTTTAATCTTCATGCTACCTGGGTCTACAGAAGTTTGTCATAAAAATGCACATATGAAACGATTATACTGGGAACAAAGTAGGAAGTACTAGGGCACTTACCTCAATTATTTTTGTTTCCTGTAGCGGCCAATCAGGTGGGATTTTGTCAATGTAGCCATCATCCATGTCCAGACTAAATGTCACTTCCTTCTTAGTTCCGGGGTCCTTTGTCTTGCTGCCTAGGTGGCTATTGTCTATGGAAGCATCAGAGCCGGAATCGCTACAGTGACAGCTGGGATGCAGCTCCCTCTGTTGGACATCGCCATTAGTGATAGACTTTTTCACTTCCTGGATGCGACAGTTGTAGATTTGCTTCTTGTGTTGTCTTCGTTGTTTTGCCTTCACACAGCAGACAGCGAGAGCAATGACAAGCACGAGGAGGACAACACCCGCACATATCCCCACCACAATCATGAGCGTGGAACCCTCCAATAAAGAGCCACCTGCCTGTGAGGACGCTATGGGCACCGATTTGTTGAACAGAATGTTGAGGCTGGCTATGGCAGTTTTCTCGGGGTGGCCATGATCTTTCACCATGACCACAAGTTTATGTCTCTGTAGATGTTTAGATTCTATGTAAGTTGCAGCCGAAATAACTCCAGTTACTTCGTCAATGTGAAACCCATTGTTTTCGTTGCCATTGGATATCTGATACGTAAGATAGCTGTTGTTCCCAGCATCGGGATCGTGTGCCTTGATCAGAGTGACTATATCCCCCTTGTCGAGTCGCGTGGGAACCTGTGCTGTGTTGTTTGGCTCATTGGGGAAATCAATGGTAGGCGCATTGTCATTTTCATCCTGCACGTGGATGGTTACGTTGGCTACCCTCAGCATGTTGGGATAGTGGTCGTTCATCGCCACCGCCGACAAGAACAACACTGAGTTTTCCTCATGATCCAGTATCTGATTGGAAGTGATTTCTCCGGTTTTGGCATTGATGGAAAATTTGCCGACGGCGGCAGGTCCCCGAGGTTGTAAGCTGTAGGAGACGATGTTAAAGGGATATATGTCCTGATCCGTGGCAGTGACCACACCTATCACCGCTCCAGGATACTCATTCTCCATCACCTTGAACGAATAGGAGCTCTGGGTAAATGTTGGGTACTCGTCGTTGATGTTGACAATATTTAACTGAAGCTCGACATCGGCGTATCTGATAGGATCACCATGATCAGAAGCCGTAATGACATAGTAATGGACAGTTTCACGCTCATAGTCAAATTCATGATTGGCACGAACTACTCCTGTCATCTGGTCGATTTTGATTGTCTCAGAGTTAGTCCCTCGGATGCCTCTAATTTCATATTTCAGTGCTGCATTAGCATTGACATCCCGGTCAGAGGCGTTCACCCTCAGGATGACATGATTGAGGGTGTTGTTTTCCCGCATGCTGACATTGTACATGGAAGCACCTGGGGGGAGGATAAAGTATGGGTCATTGTCGTTGTCGTCTGCTATCTTGATGACGATGAGCTCTGTACTGGTCTGCTGTGGATTGCCGTGATCCTGGCAGCGAAGCACAACCTCGTACTGCGCCCGCACCTCGCGATCAAACTCCCTCAGGGTGACGATTTTAAATCCAGTGTCGGACATCTTCTCCAGGAAGAAATTGTCTCCATCATCCAGATTGCAGTGGAACTCCCCATTGTTACCCTCATCTGGATCGGCAACTGCTATATGTGCGACGAAATGATCCCGAGGCACGTTCTCTGGTACTTCGGCGTATTCCCTTCCTGTGAACGTGGTCACAGTGATCTCTGGAGAATGGTCATTTGTGTCCAGCACATCGATGGTGACCTTGGCGAAAGCTGGAAGGGAATTGGGGCCAAGATCGGTGGCCATGACGTTGAGGTGGAAGACTTTATCTCTCTCATAGTCTACGTTCCCCTTGATGTAGATCTCACCAGTGCTGTTGTTTATGCCAAAAATAGAGCCATAGGTTTGCTGTGTGTGTTGAGCGAATTCATACATGACTATGCCATTCACTCCAAAGTCCTGGTCAGTGGCATGAACCTGGGCCACCGGGGTCATGGATGGCAGGTTCTCATAGATCTCTACATTGTACTGGTATTCATCGAAAACTGGGTTGTTGTCATTGAAATCGGTAACTGTTATATCCACGATAAGGGTTCCTGACTTTTGCGGGTTTCCCCCATCCCAGGCTATTACGGTTACACTGTAGAATGTTTCATCCTCTCTGTCAAGTTGTTCCAGCAGCAATAGGCTGACGTCTCTCGTTCCGTCTGCCTGGGTCGTTTCCTCCAAGTCAAATTTATTCGTGTCGCTCTCGAGTTCGTACATCCAAACTCCGAGCTCCCCGCTGTCTGGATCCTCGGCTGCTGGCAGCGTGAAAGATGCTATTGGCTGCACATTCTCCATAATATCCAGTGCCATCCTTTCTGTGGGATACGTTGGTGCATGGTCGTTGATATCCGTAATGTGAACGATCACTTTCAAGATGCGAAAGTACTGGAATGGAGTTATCTTTACATCCAGCTCAATGTCGCAGCTGCTGCTGTACTGACAGATCTCCTCGCGGTCAATCCGGATCCCGGTCCACATATCTCCAGTGGACTCTGTCAGAATGAACATGGAACTGGAAGCCGAATTGGAACGAAAGTTGAACTCCAACTGGGCCAGCTCATACTCCGAGTAGAACAAACTCAAGTTTGCATCACGTTTCACATTTCCAATGAAGGTCCGTCGAGGCTCCTCTTCCAATACATTGTATTGGAGAGGGGTGGTAGCCTGTGCAGACACATGCTGCACCAGTGTCGACACCACTGTAAATATAATCCCAAACATCCTATCCCTGGACATCCCACGTAATGCCATTATGAAGAGTCGGCCAATTCTCACCGTGACAGGCTTGATCCAGAGGCTAGAATTTGATACAAACTCATCACAATAGTCCTCAGCGTGTCACCTCATATTTGTCCAGCATCAAGACTCGTAGGCTCCCTCCTGTGCCGATTTGCACACACTTCACAGGAAACGGCCTGAATCGTAACACTTGCACCCTTCAGCCCTCTCTCCTATTAGCATTCACACGCTCGCTCACATTTTGCGCAAGCCTCCTTCACCATCTAAAGCGGCTGTGAATATTTTCCCCCAATTCGTCTTTCACAGATGACTGATTTTAGTGTGGGCAAGTCCCATCCCACTTTTAAATTTGTATACCTCCTACAGCATTATGCGAAAAAAAGTCCAGTCACAAACACTCCAGTGGCAGTTTATTGGGGTCTCTCGTCTACTGAAGGCTGCAACACCTGAGCTGCTCTGAATGCAATCTTTTGCAGCCTTACAATTCTCCTGCAATCCCCGGGTGCAAAATGCTGGCATGTGACGTCTCCGCACAAAGTGATACAGGCATCCGTATCTGCCTCAGATTGCAATGAATAAGGCTGTGCGCTCTTTTGCAGAATCAGCTTCAAGGCTTCAGAAAACTATATATGATTTAGTGCGTATCGCAAGTTGCGCCTAGCTACGCCGGTCCAAACCGCTGTTTACCTAAATGGTGTAACATAAAAATATGTCGCCGCATTGAATGTAGGTCCCGTGGGAATGGCTTTGCCTTTACAGCTCTTTTTTGCAGATGTATTTTTTGTCAAAGTATATCTGTATGGTCTGCCTGTGCCGTGTTTGGTAGCGGAAGTGATGCACAGACTCCTTGGAGGCTAGGCGGCAGCTCAGAACTAGCGGCGGCAGTGGTACCAGCCTCTCCTGCGGCCACTAATGAACCAGACCCCCCCTGGAAAAGACAGCAGAAAACTCGGTCAATATCAGAAGGGCCACATCATATGCTTATCAAGCCCAATTATCTTTCCACTATGTAAGCGAAATCAATGTCCATACAATAGTCTACAAGAAAGAGAAGCACAGTCGGCATTTATACTTAATGGTTTGGCTACCGTAATAATTCGTATTAGCGCATGTATTTGAACTGCTGCCGGATTCGTTTAGCTGCCGGGATTCAGAGCCAGTTAAATAAATAAAGGCCTGGTCTCGTTTAACTGCCG
>JAAUYG010019972.1_pt1 | contig 23170 bp, 15 predicted proteins | sample 7278091 | NCBI WGS metagenome assembly JAAUYG01 (sample SAMN14350201, study PRJNA611818) | marine sediment metagenome | isolation source: surface marine sediment (0.6m) | place: French Polynesia: Moorea | collected 2018-08 | reverse complement strand
GCTAATACTGGCGAATGCGTGGTTTCTACTTGTTTACGTTCTATTATACCTAAAATCCACCTGTCGTCTGCTCGTTACTAGGGAAACCAATGCTTCCTAAATATTACCCAATCGGCTAGCAGCGAGCCGTCGGGGCCACCAGCCCGCACCAATCAGAAGAGCCCCGAAATGACGTCAAATCCAGGGGCCTAGAAACCGTCTATTCTGACCTTACTATAGGATTTCCCTATCTACCTTCACTGTACATAAAGCACGCTAATACTTCTCGCGCCTTAGCGGCCCTGGTCTATCCTGGCAGGGGATACCATTGCCTTTCAAATAAGACTAGTAAACTTTACGTTCTACGTTGAATACTTTCAAAGTTACAACTTGCCCTGTCAGATTCTCGTAGATCGCGATCCCGATGCTTTGGGGACTCTGTACTGAGTCGCCCTCATGAAGCTACAATGGGCTTCTATCTCAAACCATACAACAAAAACCTAATAATTCCTATCCCATCAAGAGAGGTACATCTCCTGATGTACAATACCATATAATACACGACATCGGGATGGCTTGGCAAGCCTATACAACCGTGGAAAGTTCCCTAGCGGGATATCCGGATAAGTCTATATTCCTACCACCGCGGGCTTCTAAGACCGGTCGGCCTATCTACTACACCTCCCGACGGTAGCGATAGCTACTTAAAACTAAAGTAAAGCCCTGGACAGTAGCTGTGACACTACATTATAATACAGTCAGTCATGTGCTTACGGTGACTGAAGTCTATGTCCAAAAGATTAAGTGTTAAAGCCGGGTCCCATTAAAGTCAGGCCTTTCTATCGGTATCTTAATCTGGGCCGGTAGACTATATGAGTAAAACATGTTGTGTCACTACCGCTCGTGGCCTCTTGATAGCTATTAGCTAGCTAGTGTAACATAGATGCCTACAATCGCTTTGCCTTAGGCCGTTATCTACAAATTTATTCCCTGTGGCAATTACGTTCGCCCGCTAACCAGATAACGCGAAATACCACGGTGAAAGACTTTCCGAAATCTAAAATTTCCTGTCCGTATTTTGTGAAAGGAGACAGTGAAGGTCTGAACGACTATACAATAGTGGTTAGCACTACTTTTATATCTTTGAATGTGTTTTATTTTAAGTACCGTCTTTCAAATAGTTCGCACTTTTCGGTAACCGAAAATAACATGCATGCAGCTATAAAGCAGGCGGGTTCAGTTTTTAATCTAATAGTAACTGCATGTTCGACATAGTCCATACAAGATTTTTTTTTCAGAGGAATATACACCGGTCAAAACATTTAAGGGAACAAAGTTTACCCCCTGACTGCCACAACATGGCCGAAGTTTACCTAGCTATACTGATTTGACAATAAACAGTGTTATCCTGCTTGAAAGAGTAAAGGTCATGACCGCAATTGCTCTGATACCCCGGGTCTGATACACTTGTGTTTTGGGGGTGACCCCCCTCTGAGTTATGTAAAAAATAAAAGTTTTTCTTTTTTCTTTTGTCACAACTGTCTTATCAAGCAAAATGATTCAACTAAACGTGACTAGAATCTGGAAGGATTTTCCAAGGTTTTGAAAATCTGCTCCCTCAAACATTTTGAGCAGTGTACATTTATAAATGCTATTTCCAAAGCCCAATAACAGACCTGACGATCAGCACGTGATTCGTAAAACAATTCCGTGGGTTTAAGCACGTGCTTCAAGCGAAATAGCCCAGACTCCCCTTTTCCCAAAGGCGTATGGGGAATTCAGAAGCCGCGAAAACGTTGTCGCGTAAGTCTACCTTCCCAGTATATGTCCCCGATGGTTATTCCGCACACGTGGCTATTAGTCAGAAAGCAAAGCCCCAATGCCAGCCCACGCGTTTTGGGCTAACACTATCTTCCATAGCATACGTGTAACGCTTCGGGCAGTATGAAAAAAAAAAAAAAGAAAGAAAGCAAGCCGCAAAGCAATTATGTTCGCGGTCGCCAGTCAAGCGTTCTGCTTGGGGAATTTTTTTCTCTATCGTCCTGCATAACTAGTTTTTGTTTTGTTGTTGTATGTTATGGTGTGTTTGTGTGCGTGTGTTTATTTATCATTATTTTTTTTGCCCAAAGCGTGTCAAATAAAAACGGATATTCCGGCCCCGAATCGGTGTCATTTGAAAAACCATTAACAAGTGTAGCCGTATTTCCACTGCGTGACTTGACAAGGGCATTCATGGAGTCATCATTTATAGGTATTCGTGACGACGCTGAACCAGAAATTTACCGTGCTTCATCCAGAGATGGTCCCATCAATTTAAAATAAAACCAAAATAAAGATTCAAAAGATACTTCCTGCTCAGAACTATCTGTTTTCTCAATCTTTGCAGCGCTATTTTTAAATACCAAACGCACGGACGAAAGATCATATTTTCTTGGTGCAAATAAATCCATTTTATAAAGACATAATCAACACTGATTGTGTCAACATGATCTTTGTTGATTGTTTTATCATTTACAAAAGGGATATCGATCAGTTGTGAGTTTGCTCAATCCACAAAACAAATATATGGCAAGTCGATTGTGTGATTGCCTGTGCAAATTGGAATTTTATATTTTAATAAAATCTTTGAAAAAAAAGTTCTGCCAAAATTTTCACGCGCGGCTACAGGGCTTTGATGTTATTTTGATGTTACTTTGTTCATTTTGTATTTATTTGGTCTATAAAGCCACGGTAGTCCTGCGCCGATGTTGTGCCCACCAATGATATTCAAGTTTAGTTTTATACTCTTTCACGTTTTCTCAAGTAGCCTCTACAGGTTTTAAGTCGATGGTGGTGGTGGTATCACAGTTTAACGGCACATCAACACCAAAAGGGTCATACAGTGCCAAAACAGGTGATAATGATTGCAACCAATTTGTTGCAACGTCAATTCAAGTCGCCACAGTGTAAGTACTGCACTGTGTGAGAGCAATTTGCTATCAGGCCAAGTCTAAACAAAATGTCCGACAAGACCTGATACCCAGGGTGCGCCACGGGCGGGGCCACGGGGAGGCTGCTCTCATGCGCCCCGGTTTCAAGTCGAATAAGTCGAATCACCGTTAATTCCAGTTGAAGTATGTTTCGGGAAATGAGACTACCTTATATTAATATGTCTTGCTGACCCCGTGCAATCACCGCATTTTCGTTTTACACAGAAGATGAAATCAGATAGGCAAAAAAACAACCTGTTCCAGCGAAGGCCCGCGGATGCTAAGTAGTACATGTACATATAGCTGGGGGTCTGGTTGGCTAGGGTTCCCCAGGCTGGTTTTCACCAGTGGGTGTGCGTTATCGATTTCTCTCTCAACGTTCGCAAAAAAATCACCTATGTGAAAGCCCACCAGCACGAACACGTCTGCTAGCGCGTATTTGTGTCAGTAACGGGATTCCCCACAAATCGATGTGGGTATATAAGCACTGCTACTCCGTCGTTGGTTTCATACCATATGCACCAACGTGAAACCACGAAAGCACTATTAAGAAATCGAAGTGGTTTTTCAGAGCGAATGTTCAGATATATTAATTTTGATATATACTCTTCTGCTCAGGCCAGTTGCTAGCCCAGGTTGCAGGCTAGCAGGACGTGTTTTCAGCAGTCGCAGCAAGAAAACAAATAGGTATTGTAGTTCTCGCATTGTTGCTAATTTCGTGATACACTAGCGGGCCATTTCATTTCGTAATTGCCGTGAATTGTATTTCGTTACCATTGGGCATTTCGTTTCACCATCATTGCTTGTGCTCATGTTTATTAATTGTCACAACATCCATGTAAAATAAAATTGATATTACGGTATATATTGGGTAGTATTAAATGTGGATATTTCTAATATATAATAAACTGTTTTTAAGTTTCTCTTTGGAAAATGGATGACCTTTAGTAACATTGTATATAGTATTGCAGTAACATCTTTAGTAAAAAAATTTTGAGAAACTTTCGTTGTCCGAAACATTAACTCAAAAAGTATGCATTTTATGAAATTCGTATGCAATTTAAAATATTAAATGCATCGAAGCATGTAGTTTAATTTTTTTATATCATTTTCAGAACGCACAGTGGTATTGTAAAATAACACAGGAACTTGACGCAGAGGTGTTATTTGACAATATGACTGTCAACAGTTTTGCTACATGGAAAACATCGAAAGTGCAAGTCGATAGTCCTGACGCATATTTGGATGCTGCGGTATGTAGCAAGGAAGAGACCACAAACCAGATCCAGACGCTACCCCACACCCCAGCAACCGAGATTTTGTCACATCGCCTTGCAAACGCGGAGAGTGTCGTTTGTATGTTTTCGACTGGAGAAAATGGTAGGATTTCTAGAGACGTTGGCAGCGACAATTGCCACAAGGCTAACGGATTTCATCACGAGGTATACAGAGGCAATGAGACATCATCGGTTGACGTAAGTCACATCACGTGTGGGATGGATGCCATGCGTCTGTCAGCAGAGCCAACCGAGGCCATCCCAATAGCAACGGCACCAAGCAGCATCTTGACAACGGACTGTAAATTGACTGAGCCAAAAAGCTGCAACAACATGCCGGCTGCCTACGGAGCCTCGTTGTTCCAGACTCGGAAGTTAACCAGCACGTCTGCAGAGGTGATCCCGGCCGTGGCTTACCGCCAAGATGAAGACGGAGACACCATGCTTCATTTGGCAATAATTCATAGATGTATCGAGGTTATTTTGCGAATAGTCACACTCACGGACGCTTCCGGTTGGCTTGACATCGAGAACCATCTGTGCCAAACCCCGCTGCATCTTGCGGTTCTCGTTGGTGACCATAAAATCGTCCGGCTGCTTGTTGCTAGGGGAGCACGTCTTGACGTCAGAGATCGCCATGGTAACACCCCTTTGCACCTTGCGTGTCAACGAGGCGACCTCGAGTGCGTCATGGCATTGACCAAGCCCATCCACTATCAAGAAATCGGTCCGTGCTTGTATCATATTCCGTTCAGGGTGATTCCACAAGAAATGAATCTTCTGAACTACGAAAGTCAAACGTGCCTACACCTAGCCGCTAAAAATGGCCACGTGACTATTGTCGAGTATTTGACGGGTGATGACGTGAGTGCTGACGTCAACATTCCAGAAGCCACGTCCGGAAGAACGGTGCTACACATGGCGGCGGAACGGGGCGATAAACTCATGCTGATATGTTTGACTGAGAAACGACGTCGGACAAGGTTGGACGTTAACGCTGAAACATACTCGGGGGAAACAGCGCTACAGCTGGCAGAAGCTAACGGCCAGAGGGATGTGGTGCAGTTATTAGACTTGATTGGAGGCGAGGAAGGTTCCTACGTTACTGACGAGATTCTGGATATCTCCGAAGTGCCAATGGACATATAAACAGGGTAACTATTGTTTTCTAGTCTCATTTTCCTTCCACAATGTCCTGCAAATGAGTTCACTTTAAATTATGTCACTATGTTTTGGAGATATTTACAAACATGTTATATTTAATACTTGCTGTGTGGATGGGGCTTTTCCTCAACTGATGCTGCATTTATGCTGTTGGTCTAATGGTTGATGTTAATGCCTGGCGATGCTATACAATTTTATCATGTCACTTAAATAGTTATTGATTTAAAATGATCTAGTAAAAATGGCCCATGTAGCATTGGTGTTGAATGCAGCGTTTGAATTAAATTATTAACCTATTGCTTGTGCTGAATTGTACTTGAAAAACACACCATATATTTGGCATAACTAACTTTCGACTATAATAAATATGTAACTGGTTACGTGGATTGGATTTTTCCTCAACTGATGCTGCATTTATCAGCTGCTGGTCTAATGATTGTTAATTCCGGTGATGTTACATTATATGCATTTTATGTCACTTAAATATATCTAAAATATTTATTGATATGATATGGTCTAATCAAAGTGGTCTCTATAACCTCGGTGCTGACTGCAGCGGTTGAATTAAATTATTAGTTAATCACTTAAATTCTAATTCTCTTGTGTTTATTGCTTGTACTTGGTTGTGCTTGAGAATAAGCATATATTTAACATAAAATAATACCTTTTTGTGAATAATCCATGTTGTTTAATCCTCAATAATATCTGAACACATGAGCATCCAAGACCTAGTTTTACGGGTATATATATATATATGTGTGTGTGTGTGTGTACTCGTGGCGCTATACCACAAGTTTTGAGGGTCTAGATTGAATTGGTTATATTTTGTATTTGTTTATACTTCTTGGTTACCATATATGAAGTGCAATTACACCGTTTTGTGTGTCTACTTAGTTACTAAAATTGTATAAGCGTGCCTTAATGCGTTAATCTTAAATTCACAGGTATCACATTTTAGGTGGGAATAACATTCTAGGCGGGTGTTTTTACTTTTGTTGTAAATGTTTATTTCTGTTTATTTTTATCCGACTGAATAAAATACACGAAAACCATAAAACTAAAAGCCTTTTATTTAATCGACGCTGAATTGTAGGATAATTTATTTGATTAACAGCAGCAACACATACTAAAAACTGCAGTTGTCTTTATTATTATACCCCATATTTTAAAAAATTGCTGTCATTATTATCTAGAACCTATTGGTCCGTTCATCCTGTTTGCTGACCATTTCGAAAATCCTCGCTCGATCTTAAGCAATAGTCACACCGGATCGTACGATTTTTTGGTCGTGCGATTTCTGTCGATTTGAATGAAGTACATACAACCGATCGTGAATGTTTTGTGATATACAGAATTTTGATCGCATGCAGCGATTGGTTTTGCGACCTGTTGCAGTCAATAGCACGACAGGTTGTGCGAATGATCGTATGGTACGATAACAGAACTTCTCGTAGGGTCGTGCACAAGTCGGGCGCAGAGATCGTACAACCAGTCGGCCCAAGTCGTACGTAGGCGCATGTGCCGTCACAGTAAGGTTCTACGAGAGGTGGCACGACCAATCGTTAGAGGGTAGGATCAATTGTACGACCAAAAGCATGATATTTTACAATCGTTCATTCACCAGTGGTACAACCATGAACGACTGATGGTGCGACCTATTTGCGACCAGAGTCAGAATCGCAGATGAGAAGTTTTGAACATGTCAAAAACCTTGCTGAGACAGATTTTGCTAGTACGATCGTCCACGACCTCTAAGACAAGTCGTGCGTTGTTAATACGATTTAAGTACGATTGTCAGAATTTTGGATCGTACATTGGTTGTAACCTGGTCGTAAGCCTGGTGTGACTGACGCCGCATATGTTCAATAACCTTGCTGAGACCGATTTTGCTAGTACGAACGTCTACGACCTCTGCGACCAGTCTGCGCTGTTTCGGTGGTTTATAAAAATAAGTACGATTGTCAGAATTTTGGATCGTACATAGGTTGTAACTTCGTCATTAGCCTGGTCACTTGTGACTGACGCTTTAACAAACTCATCGCAACGCTGTAACACATAAATCTGAGTTACAGAAGCTTGTGTCTGGGTTGTTTCTCGAAATGCTTTTTTTAACCTGATACTCGTGCTGGCCGCTAGTTTCACTCCTGCATGTGCCTGCTAATTGAGTCTTATACTCGGAAATGCCGTTACAGAGACATTCCTTCAGCAAATGAGGTTTAGCACAATCAAGCAGTCTTTAAAATGTGTTGAGAGGAACGGCGTAGTAGACATTGTGATTCGATTGTTTTCAAATAGCACTGAATTAGTAGTAATTTCCTAAATATGTTGTTCCAATCATTTGAATTGGTTATTGCAGTTCAATGTGATTTTATCAGAGCATTGTACCGTTCATTGGAAGCCAACAAAAACTGTACCATATCCTTAACTGTAAAATATGTCACAGTATTTGACGATTTAGGTCATTCGTCTCGTGATTAATCGTCATGGGAGCGCTCTACCATGTACTAGTACTTTCGCTCGACGTTTAAGCAGAGTCCTGTTTACTACGTGGGTGAAGTTACCCACGTACTAAACAGGACTGGTTAAACGTCGATAGTGCGCTAAATAATATCCTATCTTCTAATAGTGACCCCCTGCAACTGCCTGTACAAAGTAAATTAAAGTTAGATTCATCAATAAAGTTAAATAAGTGTGCGGCAATGTGTTACCGCAAGCGTTGTTGGGATACCTCGGATTTTAGAATTAGAAACACTGCAAAGTTTGTCGATTTGAAAATACCATAATGAGCCATTTACAGTCATCTCTGTGGATTGGGAATGCTCATCGTGACTTTTGGGCGTTACCTAAGTTAAGAACAGTTGCAATAAGGGGTGGGGGTTACGTGTCATCACCCCATAAATTTCTGCCTTTGTAAAAAACACAGTCAACGACGTGTTTTAAACTGTTAACGCATCTTGACAGCGGTATTCAAGCAACCGCGCGTCCACGACTGATTTTGCAAGTCAAAAGAGCTCTCGTTGAAACGAGAAACAGATAAATTAAATATGAGGAACAGTTTTATGTTATGTAATGTTTAAAAAAATCGACGTTTCATTGAAAATACTTCACTGCATCGCTGATTACATCTGGGTTGTCCATATGTCCTCTAGAATTTGTAGTAACAGCATCCACCAAAGACGTTTATTAATTCATCATTTTAGTCTCGTTCTCACGCTGTAGTAATTTGGACAATTTAGTCGTAATCTAACACCGCGTGTTATATCACTAACTCCTTTTTGCTCCTATCGTGTATGTCGTATACGTAAATTATTATTACTCTGCTGTGGTATTTTGTAAATTACTTGCCGGGGATAATAATAAGCTATATATAGAACGGATTTTTTCAAAGTGCGGGGGCCACAATTTCCCGCATGCAATCTTATTCTTGATATTGCGTATTGATTGCAGCACCAGCTAGCGGTAGAGACGCCAACAGTCAGTCTGAGGAAGTTCACTGAACAGAGTGGACGAAAGTCTCACAATAAGGAGAACTAAAACACTGTTTGTGACAAATGAACTCTCTCGTTTTGATACAAATCTGCCTTCCGACTAAACCAGATTTATACGCCCCATGCCATGGAAAGGCATATTTACATGGCTAGCGTTCACCGCTTACTTTTCCGTACCAACTCCTGTTCTATGTACGCAACACTACATACCCGGGACTACGTATACGGACCGACCATATTCTTTGTCCTATTTCGGTATACTGAATGGGAAAGGTATGACACCATTACGCATGTGAACGAACGTTATGGTTCCTGAAGCCAAACAGCAGAAATGTTGCCTGAACAGTCAGGCAAAGTGTCGGTACGGGTCTTTGACATGGAAAAGATAGGAATCACATACGCATTTTACATTCTGACTATAAACATATAGCGTTTTTTTTTTCTTCGCATCGTTTTAATAGGCTACGATTGGATTCCCGTAAAACGGGGTTTTTCGGCGCGTTTCCTTACACACTGGCCGAAATACAGCAAAAAGGTGCCGCCGCTGAAAGGATATCCCCCAAAGACCCTCTGACGCATGCGCGTCAATTGCCTCTATCCAGAGACCGGATCTCATAGAGACAATGGAATATCGTCTGCTGTTTTCCCGTTCACGAGTCTTGTGAAAGCATACAACTCCGCCAGCTCCGTTGTATTCCCAAACAATACCCGGGTGACACAGGTTGAAAATCAGGTTACGACACTCACGCAAATCCTGAATGAAAACATAATGACTCTCCCGTTCCTGGTTGCGTGACTGCGTCAGAAAATATAGTCATTTTCCAACGCAGGAGGGGAAGCAGAACTGAATGGATATGACCTTTTGTTGTCAAGAACAAGAGATAAGCACTTGTCATTGCCGTTTTTTTAAGCCCGTTGCGGTAGAACTAAACCATACAATTAGGGAATCCTTGGGTGAACGTCACATGTTCGTATGATTCTCTCTAAATATCTTCCTGTAGTTTGGGAAAGACCATTAAAATACTACTCTTTCCACGGAGCTCTTATTTCTTTGTTTTTGTACGCAGCTAGTGGTTGAAAAACCTAGGGTCTAAATAGTTTTTATGCCACCAGTAATGAAATAGTCCCATGGGAAATAAACTTCTATGACAGTCAAGATTCCTGGATATTCAGCTGGCTATAAATCCTCAACAATGAAATCCAGCAATATGACTAGACAAATGTGAAAGATATCTACTCTTAGACTCAAACAGGAATTATAATATGGGGCAGTGAAGAAGTGAGAAGTAACGACGTGCTTGGCAACAAATCTAACATTTATTAAACCAGAAACACTAAGATGTAAAAACTATACAGGCATTAGATAAACGAGTTTTTGTACATGACAAAATATGGAATTAAGATGACGAGGGATAAGGGGAGTGTATAATGTGGAAGGAATTGAATTGATAGGATATAGATTAAATGATAAGATTAGGGGGGATGAAGAGACGATGCCTGATTTTAGATTAAGGGCGGGAAATCACGGAGGGAAGAACAAACGACTGAGAAAGATGTCGGAACAAGCTGGTGGGCAGCAGAGACAAGACTGAGAGCAGGACAGGGGACTGACGCGTGAGGGAAGGGTTAGGCGGGGCTTGGATACAGGGTGGGGGGAAGCGTTGACCAATGACAGGAGAGTGTGGTTTCCAGAAGAACAGTAGGGGTGGGGGCGAGTTGATAGGGAACGTACAGGAGTGAATAAAGTGAGTGGCAGGTGAAAATGGGGTGGGAGCAGGGAGGGGTGCCTCTCCCTGTGTGTGTGCAAAGAGAGAGAGAGAGAGAGAGAGAGAGAGAGAGAGAGAGAGAGAGAGAGAGAGAGATTTTGATTCCGACCAAAACGAAAGATGCCTAAGATGGCCGACGTGGCATCTTAAGATGTCCCCTAAGGCATGATTATTTCCACTGAATGGGTTACCACCAGAAGAATCTTACATCCTGCTAACATTACTTTTGCAAATACCAAAGCAAGTAGAATAAGCGAACGAATATGCATGTACATATCCCCTATATAAAATTATTGCGCCTCTTAAAAACGTAAAACAACAAAACCAATTTTATGTACCAATAGAAGAAATGAGGCTGCACAAGTGCCGAGGCCAGATTTTCGGTCCGAAAACAGGAATGGCATGCTTCGTGTGGCGTTCACAAGACACCCGCGGTTTGTTGATCAACAATTTTTCGTTAATGGGCTAAAAATGGTCATAGCTGACAAAATCAGAACACTTGTGGAAATCTTGAAAAGCAGCTGACATGTCTATATATGCCTTAGATCGAAGGCATATAAAGAACTTGCTGTAGACTCTGATGTGAAGTTTGTGAGCAAGCGCCAATGATAACCCCCGGTTGAATTGGTGTTATAGAAATGCTTAATTTTTTATTTGTAATTGTATCTTTAGAAGTTATTTTAGAGGTGGTAATCACGCTAGCAATATTGGCACTGGTACATTTAGCCGCGGTTGCATTGAGGCAGTTTCATTTATAAATGTTCCCGGTAAGTGTAAAACTCTGTTATCAGTTCTGGTTTATTTACCCATGATATCAAGCTCGATGTATTGCACATTTTGCACTAACGCCGTTCGAGTCTTAACCCGGACTTCTCAGCATTAGCAATAGGCCTACAACTTACAGTCCGCGTTTCTCCTAATGCGACATAATAATTCCATATTCAATGATCGCCAAAAGGAAAGCATGGTGTGAGCAGAAAGAACAGTTCAAAAACTGTAGTCGAATCCCAAATAAGCACACGTCCTTTTATTAAGCAGAAGGGAATGCCATCATTCGTTAGCGGAATGATAATTATATTGCATCAGATGACACACAAGTCTATTTCAATTTGGTGTTTTATTAGCACCCAAGAGGAAAGCTGTAAAGGTTGTAATGGATTTGACAGACATAGGTCACCAAAAGCTACACGTGTTCATCATCGTCTATTCTAAAGGTAATGAGGCCTTCTTATCTGTTGTGGAAATGGCGTCATAGTCGTCGTAATTCTATTACTCGCGATAGGATGGCTTCCCTTTTGTGACGACCGTAAGTGAAACTGATCGTTTTAACGCACAAGGTCTCTCGATATTCAAACCAGAAACAAATGGAGGTCATGAATCCTTTCTTCTCAAAATACCCACTCCACCGATATAGTGGCAATTCTTTCTCTCCAATAAAGAGGCGCTTAATTTTATTACTGCGGCGTAAAGATACAACACTGAGGGCGTCTGATGTGATTATAATTGGCTTAGCAGTCTTGACGGTAATGCATTGGAACCCTCACTTGTGTCGAGAGCTATGAAAGAAACAATTTAGCGGTTTCTGCAGGTTATGGGACCCAAGCTGTTTCTAGGAGTATACCATTCCATGTGATTCAATTATGTCCTCAGCCGACCATACTCGCTTCCTTCTTGTTATGTTACCAACACATGAAGTCATGTATAAGAGTGAGCATGTAAAAGAACAAAACGGAGGAAATTTTATGGTCCAACACACGCCACCCCGACGTCACTTTTGCGAGGACGAAAAGAGTTTGCTTCTACTACCGCCAACTAAATAATTAGCATAAACGGCAATGTCATTCTACATTTGTGGTAGTGGTGGAGGAGCTAGATGGCAAATTTCTTATTAAAAAGAGATTTTCCGGGACCATTGCCTCTTCAAATGTAAGAAACGTCTTAAGTGTGATACACATACCGTTAGCCCACGTTCGCCCATGCTATGAGCTGCTAGGAATTCGAACGTAGGCTGACACATTAGCAAACATGCCAAGAATACATGGGGGTGTGGCCGTTGAGCATGTTGAGGAGAATGTACAGCGATTATCAAAATGCTGGCGTTAGTAATTCCCAAGAGTGTCGTCCATTTTGGATAATCCTGCCCACCATGTGGACGGTTTTGAGGCAAATAAAATGTTCGTAGTTTGCTCATCTTAAGTTTTTCCTGATCATCTTCGAACCTATTTATCCCTAAAAACTTTAGTTTTATTCATTATATTGGTTTATATTTATTCATGTTCATCAACCCAGCCTTTGGGAAGAGTAGGGGAAGAATTAAATCCAACCTCTTATATTGAGCAATGAGGAACTTTGCGAATCTGTTTGTCATAGTACGACACAGACCGGAAACAGACGACATGTTTGCTCTAATCGGGAATCCACTGCAGTGAAATCGAAAATATAAATTGAACATAACATTCCCAGGAGAACGAACTACTGTCGCTGGCAACTATGTATCGTCATACAAATGACCTGAAATCGCTGAGACAAGAAGTAGCAGGAGTTTGCATGGCCACCAACAGTGACAAAAGAAGGTGGAAGGTAGTTAAAAGAAAAGTTAAGGTTTAGTAAATGTTCTGACTAAAGTCAACATGAGCGTCATATTTGACATTGTCGTGGCTCTCTCCTGTTCCACGGATCCATAAAAATTGCATTTCGATGTAAAGACTACATCTTTTCATTCTTTCGTATTTTGCAAAAGTATCAAAGTCAACGTCGTCGGGTACATCTGTTTGTCATCTGGGTAATACCACAGGAGCAAGGCCAAATTTTCCCACGGGACACCGGGAACAGGCAATTGTCTTTGGTACGAGACGCCTGGGCACGAGATAATAAAAGCGTGTTTTCCGGTATGCCCAGGAGACCTGTAAATTGATTTGGGGAAAGGATACGCTGCCCGTTTGCCTGGACGGCTGCTGTTACCGATATTTGCTTCAAAGGGAGGCTAATGATTAAATCTACCATCAGCTACTTTGGAGTAGTGGAGAAAATGACCACGATGTTCCAATACCGATGTTAGCTAGGCTGACGACCAGCTTTGCAAGAACAACGAAAGGCTGGGAGTGGAAAGCTCTTAGTATGATCATCCACCAGTCCGATTTAAACTAAGTCATCCCGATACAGCCAACGTAAGCCTTTATTGGCTCATCCGGCCTCGTCACCGCTCGTTTACTGGACCACTAACCTTCCGCGGCCGAAAATAGATCCGGGCCATTGAACGCATCAGACACATAACCGAGGCGTGAGCATCGACGCTTTGTCGTGCCAAACGACTGAAAGTCTTTACCACGGGGGTAATTTCGGTATCCAATCAATCTTAAGTTGTGGCCCTCACGGCTAATTTCCTCCTGGCAGCCACTCGCAGACGATAGTTTCAGAGGTCCTCGTCCCAAGTGCTGGGAGTCCATCCGTGGTTAAAACTTACCGTGCTGGGCTCTGGGATGTGTCCCTGCGTGACACGACTAGACAAATCACTGCTTGGCGTATGCTGCCAGGCCAGGGAGGGCAGGGCTGGGAATGCACGTCACTACGGTCAAACTGGGGCTTGTATGGGAATTTCGTGCTTACAGAAAACAAGGGCTATAGTCCTCATCTTCTTCTCCTTGTACTTCTTCATTTTCTTCTTGCTGGTGTTCCTTTACCCTTTTGGGTGGTTATGTTGTTATTTAGTGGTGCAGAAACCACCTTTCCTGTACCTCCCAATGACTCAGGCGACATTGTAACGTGCTAAAGCGTCGTTTACAGATCAATGATTCCCATGAGAAGGGGAACTTCAAAAAACAATTCTTAATTCTTCCGCGCAATATTATTATTATTATTATTATTATTATTATTATTATTATTATTATTATTATTATTATTATTATTATTATTATTATTATTATTTTGGATAGGGGAATTAATGGGACTGAGAGAGAGAGAGAGAGAGAGAGAGAGAGAGACTATCCGACAATAAGAAGCGAGATGAGAATTGGGAAAAGAAGGGGGAGCAAAACAATTAAGAATCAGTAGGCGGAGTAGAATGAAAAAAGAACAACTTGAAAGAACAATGTGGGAAGGAAGAAAAATGAGGAAAGGTGAGTAAGGGTGGGTGAAGAAAGAAACCAATCTCGGACACTGTAAAAGTACAAACTAGCAATCGATCCCAATTTTGCCAAATTCCTTCATCCAGACGTTTGAAAGAGACATCGTAACAACTCAATTGGCGGTTCACAGCTATAGGCACGAGTGTCGCGTTCCCTGACCATGTAACTGCTGCTCGGTAACGATTTTATGAAGTTACTTCCCGAACTGTTCGTTTCATCTTCGTTCCCCCACACGGGGAGGAGGGAGTCGCATTAAGCACATAAACCCGCTCTGGGGTGTTTATTTGGCAATGACGCTCGAACCTCGCCGTTTCAAGACGCTAAAAGCAAAGCCACGTGACTCTTTCATGAACTCTATGGCCTCGCATATCACACTGCTAGGCGTCCTTCCATTCGCGGGTGGCATTAATAAACAGCCACTTAGCTGGTACTACCAACGCCATTACAATTGGTCTAGGGCACCTGAGAGTTGTCGCGTTTGCCCGCTCCAACCCATACACGAGGCGAGCGATGAGCCGTCAGTCTTTGAGGCAATATAAGAACCAAAGTGGCGATTTAATGTGCCTGGTTGCGAGATAAATGAATATTTTGCAATAGCTGAGTCGTTTTGACCGGCGGTGATGTGAGAGAAGGGTGAAAAGGAAACATCTGGGGCAACAATCCAGTCCAGACCGTGTCAACAGCACAAATGCTCACTTTGTCCCGTTCTGTTGCTTTTCTATGATATGTTGCCACATCCTAATTCTTTCCGGGTGTTGTTACAAACAGAGTCAGGTTATAATCCACAGCGTAATATTACAAGCAGAATCGAATGTGTGTAGATAATTAAAACTTTAGCCATTATCTATCAAAGCGACTTGTATTGTACGTTATTAGACGGCCATTGCACATACAATTGTATCGTACTGTCAGCATCATCAAAGAATAGAAGTCACAAAGTCAAGTGCCGTACAAGATCGCACAACATCAACTTTACGGTGTCCTATTGGTGGCGTACTTGCTTAGTATTCCACTCTGTTTTAAATCCAGTTCATATCTAGGAACTTGTTATAAAGTTGCGTTAATGAAACATATAGTTCTCATTAACAGAATATGAGTTCCCACAATTTTTTGGTGTTCTCAGTTTTTTTTTCCAATTGACTTGGTCAAAGTAGCTCTCGTTTAACCATGTTCAAGACGGAATTTATAGGAATATTTCCTTGCATAAATGATTCTTCTATAACCACCCCCAGTTATACGTTTGCAGCTCAAGGGCAATGTTTATCAAGGCTTTCTTGCAACCCTGATTACGCCATGATGGGTTTGGCATGAAGATGTGTGACTAGCGCTCAGTTTCCCTCCTTCTGCAGATAACTATGACTTTTCATCAGTGGCACCCGTACCACGCCGCTTGTTGCCATTACTCTCCATTTACTTGAGCCTCGTGCACAAAGCGAGGAACTCAATTCTGCGAGTCCACAGTCCTTTTTTCACTACAGCTAAAATAACGTTAGAGACACTGGTCGTTTGGTTTTCATTTGAAGTGCAAAGGCCACGGAACAGGAAATTCTGCAATAAATTGCGCGAGATTTGCCACCGGTTGCTCCGAACAAAACCCCGGCTTCCCGTGAGGTATCTCTGAACTGGACGGCAAGATTTGCGACAGTACAAGGATATATGACTTCTGTTTACCGAAAGATCTTAAGTTTGATAGTCTTCCTTTGGTAACGACTGCTTTTTCTTTGCGTAAGAGCACATAGGATCTTAGTGTTTTTAGAACCTGCGCTCTAGCTTGTTGGAACAGCGGAACCGGCAAAAGAAGAGCAACGGGTGGGTTGGGGTGGTTTTTTATAGAGTCTAGAGGTGGACATGGGAGGACGTTACGTCATCTTTGGTGTTCTATACACCTATGTGGGGAGGTGGATTGTTAAATACTTGAAATTGCGTAAAATGGAGCTGTGCTTTCAAAATGTATCTAAATGTTACATTATATATCAAACTAAGGCATCCAAAGGAGTGCAGAAGACTAAATATTATAACGATTATTTCACTAATACAACCGCTTTTCTTTCAGCTTTCCCACATGGCAATACAAGACATCATGTTTACCGGTACGTAGGTTTACGCCGTTATATTTGAACTGAAAAAAATATGATCGACTGACTAGCAAACAAAAATCAGATCTGAAGAGCAATGGGAGAGGAATAGACCTTCATACCCTGATATATTGTACGTCCTTTTAGGCGTCCTTTCTCTAAACTAGTTCTGTCCCCCAGAAACTGATCCTTACAGACTGAATGCCACTCTATCCCGTTCAAAACGGCGGGAGTACATTAAATGCCAAAATATTTCTTTCGACTTTATGCAGTTTCTCGGTTGTTTGCCAGAGATATTCCCACATAAGTCATCGAAGTAATAAATAAACATTACATCAAACGCTATGTCCCGTCGCTACGGTGGCTGATACTTGCCTCGTATTATTTTTTTCTGGAATTAGCAACGCGTTGCGAATACAAGGCGACGCTAACATTTACAACGCGTTTTAAATATTAGCAATGAGTTTGAAACATCTAAAACGCGTTTTAAATATTAGCAACGCGTTTGAAACATTTCAAACGTGTTTGCAACGCGTTTGAAACTTTAACGTGTTTTGAATATTTGCAACGCGTTTGAAACATTTAAAACACGTTTTAAATATTAGCAATATTAGGTACATTGCACGTTCTCCTTCTAGTGGTCAAGGTTATTAGGAGCTATTCAGTGCACTTGTCTCAAATTTGCTATCAAGGAACATCTGAATAAAATTTACAAATATTGCACTTACTGCTGTCGTCAATGATAGCCCTGCGGCTCATGGGCCTCTTTTCTTTCATCCACCTCCAAGAAGAGAGGTCATACTTATACCTATATAGACATCAATATCTAAGAACCTTGGGACACTAGCCTCTTCAGTAACACGCTGTTTGCGTCTGTCTGTAAAATCATCCAGTAAAAAATCGGACACTATCCGCTAGGCCATCTTGATATCCGAAAGATTTGTTTCCTCAAGATGGTCTTTTCATAACACTCATCACAAACTTAGCGCCTTAGTGATATTCCTCGGCGTGCTAAGTCACCTGAATCCTATCCAGCAGACTCTTCCCAGTAGGTTTGTTCTCCGATAAAACATTATCCCATGCGTGTCTATAATAGGAACTTACACTTGTAGTCTCATAACATTGCAACTTTAGACATATAATTCCTACAGTTTAGTAGTAGTAGTAGTAGTAGTAGTAGTAGTAGTAGTAGTAGTAGTAGTAGTAGTAGTAGTAGTAACAGCAGCAGCAGCAGAAGAAGAAGAAGAAGAAGAAAAAAACATTCGATGTAGATAGATGAGACAGGAGATAACGTATAAACAACCAAAGAAGATACATTGGTCAATGCGTCATTTACTGATAATTAGTCGTCCCAAGTCGACTTCCGGTGACAGACAGACGACAGTGCTTGACCTCGACCACCATCGACCTTCCTGTCCACCAGACTGTCAGTCTCGACACGAGCCATGGCCTGGTCCACCCTCCCCCCCCCCCCCAGACGCGAGCTTCCATTGGCCAGACAAGTAAACTACCCGGTCTCAGGTGGCAGCGACCAAATGAAAACTGTTTCCTTTCATGGAGCCGTGACGTCTGCCGGAAAGGCCAAGAACACTGACCCGGACCAGTCCTAAAATTGCCCCTTTCGTTATGACGCCTTCTTGTTGGCCTGTAAAAAAGGCAAAGCCATGACTTATCTTTCCATTGGGCTAATGGTAAGTTTGTTTTTTTTTCTTCCAGACACGTAGTCTGTGCTGAGACACATTGACGCTATTTGTACTTGATGCCAGTGTCTGGTTGCCTAAAGAAATGTCAGACAGATAACCGCATTGATATTGTATATAGAGAGGAAATACTTTCAGCAGGATGAATACCCACAGCTTGCTTCTGAATCAATAGTGTCTGTTTCATACAACAATAATCCATCAAGTTTTTTTACTGATATGTATTCTATAATTCTATGTTAAGACGAAACGCTTCCGATCGTATGTCTTACATCGCTAAAAGAGACAATGGAGCGATACATATTCCTTAACTATAAGACCGCACCGGTATTATAAGACCATTTGGATGCTACTAAAACTGAGGGTACGGTACTTGTACGCCATGGCAATGTTGCTTTCTGTTCCATTGTTTTGCCTCGGGTAGAATTCTTGATGCAGTTTTCTTTCTTTTATATTGAATGATTCAGTTGGCTGCTGGTAGTCGTCGCCATGGAGACGACATTGCTGATTGTGTTGCCAGCGGCTGTATAAACGAACTGGATTAAGGTTTAAAGACAAAGCTTGCAGGCTGGCACTCCTCATTACCCCCCCCCCCCCTCCCCCCCGCGCCATTGGCAGTCTGTAATCTTGCTTTACGTGGAGTAAATGCGGGAGACAGTGTTTTTAGAGCTTTTTTTCCTGGGTCGTTGCTCTTTAATGCAGGCCACACAAAGGCCTAACTCCAGCGGATTATCTCACTGCACGATCTTGGAAATATTTTTGGGACGTCACTTTGTATTTCCCGTGGGACCGGTGTCTGACGCTCTACACCGGGTCAAATATAAACATACTCCCTCTTCTTGTCCCATTATCCCAGCGCAGTTCCCCAGAGGCCGTCCCATAATGGGTCCCCTATTGGAAGGAGATTCCCAGACAGTGAAATGAAAAATAAATACCGTTTGAATTAGATACGCTGGAGGAGCACAGCTTGATGGCTAGACGGCACCAGCAAAGGACACCAATACAGTGGTCCCTCTCTTAGCGGCCACTCTCAAGAGAGGCCATCCTCTCTAATATGGCCAAAAAGTTGTGGCACTGCTACTATAAATGTATTTGGCTCTCCCTCTTGTCAAAGGCCACCTCTCTGATGTGCCCACAATTTCTTGGCAAATTGGGTAGCCTTATTAGGGGGTGAGGGGTGGGGGGTGACTTCTGTACCGGACCTGGTACTGTAAGCGCCACTGATAACAATTAGCAGTTGAAGCGGCGCTATATCAAGTGAATAATTTGTAACTGGACTATTACGGCTGTAATTGAGCTTGCTCGGAAATCTGGGTAAAAGTGCCCAGTACACAACCCCCAGTCTGTCCCCAGCAGTTAACATTGCCATGGTATAAAATTTTAAAATTCACATTTTGAACAAATTTAGATTTATGTCACACCAGTGGACTATAACTGCGTTAGGAGCTTACCTATCTTCCAGCAATAAGAAAGGATATTGTGTTAGCTGTTCATAAATATTCAAAGGACCAGCGATAACCCAAAGCTTCGACTTCAACCATCCTATTGATGCCTCTCCTCATCCCTATTCTCTGATTCCCTCACACTAAATGGTAGGTACTGGTCCCAAATATAACCCACTTGATGTAATCTATAAATCACTGTAAACCTAATCGGCGACTGGAGTCGTCGGCATTAGGCCAACCATGTTTTCCTTCGTCCGCTAGAAACCAGCTTAATGGCGCATAAACTGATTCCATTCGGTTTTTCCTCGTACACGAAGCATCTGTATTGCAATTCACCTAAAAGCATCATGGTTTATTTATCAGGACCTCCCTCTCGGTATTGAAGCAGGTGCCCGTCGGCTACGGCCGAGTTATTGCCTCTATCCCGAGGCTGCCAGAGACCACGATCTGTCATAATTCCGGATTATTGTTCCATCTATAAAATGCTGTGTTTTGGCGTAACGCCCTAAAAATGCTTTGGCTGGAAGTGTGAAAAAAAAACTGTCCGCGAGATTCGTGTTTGGATGTCATTCAATTAGTCATAGTTATTACGTTTCGGACAGGATAATAAAGTCTCTTTTAATTTCTAGCCCGTGTTCGCATCTAAGGTGCCTTTCTTCAATGTCTCTCCCTTAAATGTCTTTTTTTTCCACAAAGTGTATAGAATGTACCTGAACGTAACAGGGTACGATATTATAGTACCCCCACGACTGGTAAAGATTGGGGCAAAGGAATTCGGCACAACAGTTGTGTGCCGTACATTACTTCGTAAACGAGTCTCGTATATGTTAAACGTTCCCCGATATGCTACACTATGCTGTTGACACATATGGCTCATATTTATAAGAAAGATGATCTAAGTATTTGAAAAGGAAAGGTATGGGTCGATTGATTGTTTACCTTACATACAGACTGTGACAGGTACATGTAGATGTAGTTTACAAATTGTACAATGTACATGACTGTATATCTATTGCTTGAATCTCGACTAAAGCATTCCAGGGGAGAAACGTATTACAGTGTAGTAGGTAAGATGTTATACAGGTACAAGGGATTGGCATTTCAGAGTGTTTGGTATTTCAGAGTTATTGGCATTTCAGAGTGATTGGTATTTCAGAGTTATTGGCATTTCGGAATGATTCACATTTCAGAGTGAGTGGCATATCAGAGTGATTGGTATTTCAGAGTGATTGGCATTTCGGAGTGATTGGTATTCAGTCTGATTGGCATCTCAGAGTGATTGATTGGTATGCCAGAGTGATTGGTATTTCAGAGTGATTGGCATTTCAGAGTAATTGGCATTTCAGAGTGATGACATTTCAGAGTGATGGGCATTTCAGAGTGACCTATTTTAAATTATCTGTAATTTGCAACTACATGTTCACTGACGATAACACGAATATTCAGGAGAAATGGCTGGAAGCGCACAAAAGAAAGTCAATTTAGCTGATGATGTAATGCTGTCGCAGCACGATGTACCAAAGTTATGGTAGCATTGTAAAAGTGCAGTCATGCGTCCATCAAAAATATCTGAAGTGTTTATAAATTTTAGAGCATTGGCATGTCTTTAAGTGCAAAATGTAAACATGCATATACTAGTACGACGCTGTAAAGCTATTTGGGCAGATTTTAACCAATAACAGAAAGGGAGACGAAATGTTTACCCAAAAGATGAATCACCTGACTAAGGCATGCACTTTTTGACAAAATCCCAATGTTACCAACGCTCTTTAACTATAAGCACGTGTAAACACGAGCAACTGTTGAGTTTTGGCAGCCACGTGATATTAAACTGTTACCCTATTAAAGTGGGTTCTTTGTTGGGGCGTTTCATGTTCAATATAAGGACCTAACTATATTAGTATCCCAGCGATTCGTTCACAAAACAGTTAATTCATAAGCCCGTTCAATAACCCCTGTAACAACTCCATCTAAGCGACGAAGGAGCTGATTCGTTCTATTTGTGTATGATTTACACAGGACACTGTCAACATATATCAAAGGAAGTCAAGCTACCCAGGACAGGGTTAATTTATTGCCAGTTTGTCCAAATACCAAATAATTCAAAGCAACGCTTTTATGTGATGCGCATCAATCACCCACGCCCAACCCCACCTCCTCCCCGCCCCTTTTCGCTCGCTATAGGTGTACGCTGGTCCCTTTGGTGCATATGGGGCTATAACCAGGAAGTAAATGAGGCAGTCCGTGTCAACGTAATCAGCTAATGACAGAATAGAGCATATTAACCGAAGACATCTCTGAAGAGAGTCTCAGTCAGATAGAACTCAAAGCTGCAGTGGCATCCTTGCCACAGCAAGACATGGTATTAAAGATGTATATCAGGGATATAGACACTGTCTGCGAGGCATCTAGTAGACGCTGCAGTGACTGGGAGCTGAGTGTTACATAACCTACAGCCAGCTTTGGGTCATTTTTATAGCTTTGACGAAATAAGCTACATGTACATATGGAGATTGTTGTACATATGGAGATTTGTTTTCATGGGGCCAACATCTCTTGCATCACTAGAAGCAGGGCGATTTTGGCTTTACGTGCCCTTCGACTCGTGCACCTTGACGTTGGTTAGCCAATCATGCTGGCCAGGCAGAAATGAGGTATGTACATGTAAGTACACGAAAGACAACACGCTTTCTGACGGGACAACTCATCGACCGCAACCACTTGTTCCTGCCCTCGACCAATGGCCGGTGCTTGCTTTCAACCAATGGAACAGGAAATAATCATGCTAAAATGTAAAAATTCGTGGACATGCCAGTACTTCGAATGAATGCAGCGACAGGTAAACAATGGTGGAATAAGGGAGAGCCCCCGGAGCGATTTTTTTCTGGGCCCTGGTAAAACTATTTTTGTAAATAGAAAAGAGGAAAGACAAATATAAGTTCTTTTGCTTTATTGTAGTTCAGCCTGTATAGACCGTATATTTTTTGTGGGACGTGGCATTTTTTTCCACAGGTATAAAGATACTAAATGAATTGTGCTAGGTGTGGTGACCATAAAAAATGTGTCCATCTCTTATCATTTGCCCCCGGCCCCCGACTCTGCTGGGGGGTTGGGGCCGGGTTGTTGCGGGGGGGGGGGTGGGGGGCGCAGGGCTGTTGTGGGGGAGCGGCGGGGGGAGGGGCG
>JAAUYG010052221.1_pt1 | contig 23231 bp, 13 predicted proteins | sample 7278091 | NCBI WGS metagenome assembly JAAUYG01 (sample SAMN14350201, study PRJNA611818) | marine sediment metagenome | isolation source: surface marine sediment (0.6m) | place: French Polynesia: Moorea | collected 2018-08 | reverse complement strand
GGATTTGGCCACTTGCCAAGTTCATGCCCAAATCTGTCAATTTTGAAAATTGGCCTGTATCTCGGAATCCGCTGCCCGTAGAGCAAAAACAAGCTCAATTTTGACCCCCTGGGGTAGAAAGAGGGTATATGTGCAGCTTCTGGGACTTTGGCCACTTGCCAAGTTTCATGCCCAAATATGGCAATTTTGAAAATTGGTCCGTATATCGGAAACCGCTGCCCGTAGAGCAAAAATAAGCTCAACTTCGACCCCCTGGGGTAGAAAGAGGGTATATGTGTAGGATCTTCGGATACACACTGAGAACATTACCGATCATCTTTTGAGAAAATAATTTACAGACCTCACAACCAGAGTGCCGAGGCCTATGGGCCTCTTGTTGCTACTTACAGGGGAAAAGAAGAAGTAATATGTGCCTCATTTATGTGTATAGACCTTGGCGCCATTTGCCAGATACGATGTCCTTCTTGTGTACGTCACTTTTATTCAGACTTATTTCTGTATGCTGTCTCGGAATCTTGCTCTGAAAGCTCAACCGTATCACTCAGAACCCTTATCTGGATTAGTATATAGCGTAAATAAGTGCCTTTTAGTGGAAACTCCCAACTTTTCCACGGTATTTATAAGGTCGTTCTCTGTGTGTATATGCAGTTTCTTCTCCTAACTTGTCACTGGGTCTAGGGCCTTAAGCCTCTCTTTGGCAGGCTAACAGTAAATCGGAAGTCCGGCAGTTACTTTGCCAGTTTTATCGATGTATCGGCAACATGAAGAGAGGGGAAAAAACACCAGACCAAAAAAAAAGAAAAAAATGAAAAAAGAATTTACAAAAGAAAAGGCCAGCGGTCATGAAAGGGCAAATATATGTCAAATAACATGCACCTTTTAGCAGGCGTGGCAAGTCACCCTGAGCAGCTTGAGGAATGCCCAATAGCGACTTGGATAGCGGATACAGCAAAGTTCTGCATAACGAAAATGATCAACACGACCGATGCGCTAGGCCGGTGCGTTGGGAGCTAAATTGTGAAGCATCGATGAACAGAAATGGGTATGCTCTGACATACCGGGTATTTTCTTACTTTGACGATCTGTCAATGCATTGATTAAGCGTTACATCTCTACTTAATCTGTTTCTATCTAATGCGAGTAACACCATCGTAATAAGCTTTCATAAAGCTCGCAGACCTGACTCCCAGGGCGGTCTTCAGAAGTACAGGTTGTTTACGTAGTGTGAATGTGATTGGTCGTCGCCTGTTGTGACTGTTGTCACCGTCATTCCCGGGACGCAGCTTGTGTAATAATGTCCATCCAGATCAGACGGCCGCCCTGTTCTTTTTCTGTGTAGAGTCGCAGGCTGGGGTTAGAACCGGTTTTGGCTCAGGGCTTTTGCGTCCCTCAGGTTCCAGGGAACTTCTATGGGGACGCCGCTGCCTAAGAGTGGCATTCTCCCGGGGGCATTCTGGACCTGTCTGGAGAACAAACCGCCGGGTCAGTGGTTTGTAGAGCCAGCTTCGGGTCTCTATTGTCTATAGGACCAGCTCAAGGCTTAGGATCCCACACACTTGTGGCATGTCCCGAATGCCAGCACATATCCCGGCAAGTGCAGCCAGTGCGACAATGCAATTATAACTGGCAGTGATCTTACACATTTGAACTTTGATGGGCAGGTCATTACATATCACAGGTAAAAAAACACAATGTCTTTGTGGCGATATTTTCCACACCTTTCTGATTACTTTGCGCCATGCAACCTATTCATATTACATCCGTCAAGTCCCATAATACAGAGCCAAATAAAGGCATGCACTATGTCTTAATCAAAATGTATGGTACATCGCTGCTCATGAATTTAAACTTCGACATCATTACATTTAGTTTTCTTTGGAAACCCGAAACACCACTTACAACGGCATTCAAGCCAAAAATCGAACCCAACCAGGGTTCCTATGTGCTTACCTTGTACTGTTGACTCGATAGTAACATTATTAAAGGTGACAGCACATTTTATCATTCCATGTTTATTATACGCACATATTATATCATCCGAAAGACCTGTTTTATCGCCTGGGGAAATCTATACCATTTAAGTTTAGCATGCTAACAGGTTCCATATATGGGCCGGAGACCAATTCAAATCTATGCAGTGTTTCTGTAGAAGCAGAAATCACGAGAGCAACTTTGCAATCCCAACCACCGGTAGACCATATATGGTAGTTTAGGACATAGTCTCTGAAATATTTGGATTGTTTAAGTTTTCTGTATGTTCGTCAGGATCTATCTCTGCACACAGCTGTGAAACTTTGTTGTTGTTGCTTCTGCTGTTCTTTATAACCTAATCTACAGACAATAAGCAAGGGTAGCCATATGATTAGATTTCCATTCGTTTGATGGTTCAGGCTAGTAATTCTCTCCGGTTTAAGCAACCCTTAAAAGGGGACTCCAGTAGTGTACTAATCGTGATAATCAAAGCAAGGCTTCATTTTGTCGAGATTTTATTTACCATTCATAAAAATACATAAAATTCCGTTAAAATCTGAATTGCATCATGTAAAAACAGAACAAGTGCATACATATGAATGATTAAATAGTTGCATTTTTTGTTTCACATTTCTTTTTGCGTGAGTGCAATATATCGCAGGAATCACCTAGGCAACCTACGTAACCCCAACCAGCTATGTCACGTCTACATAATTCCGAGCGTTGCTTATCAGACAACACCTACAAAACTTATACAACGAAGGCTGCGCCCGCACAAGAATAAAATAATACCGAGAATCTTACGACAACGCATACAATATTATATGATATATAGTACTATTAAATCACTAAAGATAGTAAACGAAGAAGAAAAGGTCTCCTCCTATACAACTCTTTCATTTAAAGAGTCATGGAGCAAGCCGTAGTACTAGACTTCAAGCACATATTGGAACACCGGAGCACATACCATCCATAGGAACTACATGTACTAGAAACTCTATGGGGGATTTTGAACCCGTTGGCGAAGAAATGTCCCGAGGATACCCGGATGTAGTGAAAGGGCGCGAAACCGGCGTCCATTCATGATTGGGCTATACTTCATCTGGCCAGATGTAAATTGGTTGGAGGATGCATAATAACCCAGGATAGTTTGGCTTCCGAATAAAGCCGAATATTCATGTTGCGATTTGATGGCGTGAAATACTTCCTATTGTGACATGGTCGTATTTCTGAGACATCTTGTTGTCAGTCTTTTAAGTGGCTCTATTCCGACTGAGCCTGGGTAGTCTTAATACAGATGTATTCATACACAGAGGTACAACTCAACCGCAAAGGTCAAATGCAAACGAATGCTTAGCTACCAGGAAATAATTTGCAAATTTCATCCGGATCCGAATAAAGCCTCAGGATTTTACACTATAATTCTCTGTACCCTGGATGTCCCTATAATAAAAGGCATCTACTGACGGTTACCCCCTGATAGAGTTCATGAATTAACATTAAATCATGTTAATATTAAAGTACAAAATAATAGAATTAATTGTGCATGATAATATACCCTGGCTCTGCTGGGAGCGAATTATAACTATAACCGTTTCTGAGCATCTTCTTCAGCACTGCTAGGAGGACATTAGACTTATTGTGTGTGCAGCGCTTGTTGGCCATTAGAATTAATCCTAAGAGGGCATTAGAATGTCTGAACGTAAACCTCATTACCGCTAGAAGAGCATTAGCATTTGTTTCTGAGCACATACACCAGTACAGCTAGTGGGCCATTAGAATTAAGTATGTTTAACCTGCTAGAAGGACATTGGACTTAAGGACTCGAAGGGCATTAGACTTGTTTCTAAACACAAACCCCAGTACTGCTCGAAGGGCATTAGACTTATTTGTTTCTGAAGACAAAAACCAGTACAGCTCGAAGGGCATTAGACTGTTTCTTACGACAAACCCCAGTACTGCTCGAAGGGCATTAGACTTATTTGTTTCTGACGACAAACCCCAGTACTGCTCGAAGGGCATTAGACTTATTTGTTTCTGACGACAAACCCCGGTACTGCTCGAAGGGCATTAGACTTATTTGTTTCTGACGACAAACCCCAGTACTGCTCGAAGGGTGTTAGACTTATTTGTTTCTGAACACATGTCTTAGTAAATGTATAGGGGGACATTAGAATTAACTGTGTCTGCACTACTAGGAGGGGATTAGGATTAACTGTGTCTGGACTACTGGGAGAGGATTAAGATTAACTGTCTGGACTACGAGGAGGGGATTAGGATTAACTGTGTCTGCACTACTAGGAGGGGATTGGCATTAACTGTGTGTGCACTACTAGGAGGGGATTAAGATTAACTGTCTGGACTACTAGTAGGGATTAGGATTAACTGTGCCTGCACTACTTTCAGGGGATTAGGATTAACTGTGTCTGCCCTACTAGGAGGGGATTAGGATTAACTGTGTCTGGACTACTAGGAGGAGATTAAGATTAACTGCCTGGACTACTAGGAGGGGATTAGGATTAACTGTGTCTGAGCATGTACCCTAGTACCGCTAGGAGGACGAGTGTGACAAAAAAGCCCTGCGGTGACTCCAGGATGTCAATCTTCTGTGACCTGATGGAGAATCTGAGCCCTGACGTCGGGATCGTCTTAGTGTCCACTACCACTCTGTCCGTCCCCTCCACATTGGAGGCGACACAGGTGTAATTCCCATCCTTGGTGATGGGTAGGGAACAGCTGGTCTGTACCAAACTTTTGATGTGGCAAGTGGGTTCTAAGGCTCTTCTAGGATTCTCGTCCGGTGTTACCCAGGTTACTGTGGGGGCTGGGTCGCCCTCAGCTGTGCATACAAGGCTTATGCCGTCTGCGTCAAATGTAGCATTGAGGATGGTTGGAGCCTCGCATTTCAAGTCGCGCTCAGTGACCTGGGTGATGTTGAGCGTCTCCGGGCTCTGGCAGGCCACGCTGTGGAGATCTTGGACAGCTAGGCGGTGTTGGGCACCATCCAGCCACTTGGTGAACCATCGCAGCTCACAGTTACAATGGAGAGGGTTCCCAGCCAGTGTAAGGTTTTTGATCTTAGTAAACAGCCGTTCCAACTCACGAGGCAGTTTCTGGATTTTATTCTCGTCCAGATACAATGCTTCCAGTTTCCCAAACATGGCGTCGTCGAATGAACCTGCAAAATACTCTATGCCGTTTCTGGAGAGGTCTAATGTTCGGAGCTCCTTCAGCAGCGAGAACGCAGAACTGTTAAACACGGCCAGTCCATTCCCTTCCAGGTCTAGTTCCTCCAACTGGCTGAACTGAGCCACGTGATTTCGTGCCAAATTTGTGATTCCAGTATTACTCAAAGACAGTCTTTTGACTCGGGATAAATGAGGAGAATCTAGCTTCCCCAAGCTATCTGCTTCACCAAAAGGATTGTCATCCAGATTTATGTCTATGGCGAACACATGTGTCAGGAAATTGAGCGTTGTGAGACCATTATTTTCCAGACTTAGCATCTGTAGGTTTAAACCCTGAAATGCGTCAGGTGCGATCTCCAGCGGCCTCAGGTTATTGGTTATATACAGTTCTTGAAGGCTGTCAGACAAGTGGGGAAATATGTCAGGCTCCAGAACCCCGACATTACAGCGATCTAACACTAACGACGAAATCTTGGCCCCAGCAAAGGCATGCCGAGATATGGACCCCAGCGTGGGATTATTTGCCAGTATTAATTGGTCCAATCTAATGTTTTGGAACAGATTCTCGCCTAGCTCCCGAATCGGGTTATTCGATAGGTACAGGTACTCTAAGTGTGTGAGGCCCTTGAAGGTCGCCTGACACAGAAATTGAATACGGTTGTAGCGGAGATCTAGTCTCCGGAGGTACTCCAGGTCGGCGAACGTCTCTGGTTCGATCTCCTCTATACCACATTTCACCAGTTTCAGCTCTTTCAGATAGCCGAACCGGGAGAAATTGGACCTCCGTATGGCCGTGAACTGATTGTCCGCCTTGTCGAGTTTGCTGCCCATGTGAAGGGCTATGACAGAATCTGAGATGTCACCCGGGATGGCCAGGAGATGCTTGGTGTGACACGATGCTTTTCTATACACGCTGTCATAGTGGCACGTGCCCTTCGTGCCACGTCCTCGCAGAACCACAGCGATCACCATGGAGACGACCAGGATGGCGATGAAGGCAGGAATGACAGGGGCCGGGGTCGGCTTCCGGCTTTCCTTGCGGGAGAGACGGCGAGGACGGGAAACATCTGCCGTGCTGTCCATAGTTAGCACTGGATTCTCATCAAGCTGACGTCAGTGTCCAGTCTTGCACCACCCTGGCTGGAAACAACAACAACAAAAAAAAATTACATACATGTCAAATCACTGTGAAGCGTTTTTCATAAATCTTAAAAAGGATACTATAGTATGCAATAAGAAATTTTGACCGCAGACCATTCGGCCTGGGTGGTCAGATCTCCGTGACAACAGAGTAACTGCAAAACGTAAAGATGCGTGCGACATATGCGTGTATTGAAACGTACGTCATCGCATTTCGACACACGGAGAAAACGAACACGAAAGCATGCGTAGTGTTAGGTATGACTCTGTAATGTGACGCCAAAGCCGCTCCGACATTCCTAGGAGACCCGTTAAATGTGCAGCAGTGTATGCACATGGATGAACACAAAGTCATTCTGTATACCATGCTCGTTACGCGAGATACATGATTCATAGCTCCCCTCCCCCAAAGCTCAGGAGCCTTGCAGATTTAATTTGGGTATTAGCCTCCAAAGCCCGGTAATGGCAGGACTAAGCCATTTGGATCCTCGCAGACCATGGCATCGTCATAAATAAGTAATCCATGTGCTGTGTGCGGAGACTTTGTGCCTGCGGGAAGGTTGGGCGCCCGGCTGTGCGGCTGCAGACAACAACCGAACGTTATACTAGTACATATACATGCAGAATGCCGTATGAAGCATTTTAATGGTCTTTCGTTGTGTGAGACTCTCCGAGCCATGCCCTGCATGAAATTTTAATTGATGCTTACCAAAGCAGTTGTTACCATACTTTTTGTTAGGGTGACAAGACGGATTTATAGATGTCAACGAAGATATTATTTTATTCCGAATTGCATGGTCCTGAAAACAATGCACATGACCCTATATGGTTCTAGCTATTGCTACACAACTTAAGTGCCACGCCGTTGATAAAAATAAGTGTTAGGAAGCATACAGTCTGCTCTTCAGACGGTAGAGACAGCTGGCACATAGTGACATCGACCGGCCGGCGGCAGTATCATTTATTTTAATCAGAATATCACTTGACACGAGAGTGGGGAGCCTTGTTCGATTAACTCGCCGATGCACCAGCCGCACTGGAGAACATCTATATGGCACATAGCATTGTTGTCCCCCAGTATCGATATCGAGCCCGCAGTATAAGGCCCATCATGTCCTGTCTCCCTCAAATGTCAGTGCGAAGTGCGAACAATTTAGGGCAAGGACCAACAACACCCTCGGCTGTCAGGGAATTGCTACAGTTATAAAATAACAGTTACAGAATAAAGTTCACAGTGCTAGGGTAATGCTTCTCATGGCATACCAGGGAGAAACTGTGATGTAAAAATAATTCGGTTATTGTCAGCGATATGTGGCCCACTGTATGCATGAGGAATATATCCATCTATCCTGTAGACAATATCCATTGCGGCATTTTACCTGTACTACTGCTGCTGCTGCTGCTGCTGTGGTCGTGCAGGGCGAGATACATGTAAGCACTAGGCCCTTTGTGGAACACAGCTTACTGGCATAATGCAAAACGAACACAGATATCACCTACCTTACACTACCGGCGCTCCGGATTCGTCCCTTTTCCAAATGTATCGCTTTTTGCAGTCGATCTTGACCCTGAAAAAGAATGGGACCGGAGAGACACATAAAACTGCATCGTGTAGGCCACAATACATCCGGAGGCTGGCGAGGCGGGGCAGGGCGGGACTGCAGCGTGAGACTCATGGTACCACGCCCCACAGCCAGTGCCTGTCCCTCGGGTCCCTAGACAGAGCGAGAGAGAATAGACGACAGACAGCCCAGGCGGCAGCACGTGCTGCTCGTATTGACTTTTCCCGCCGTCTATATCTCACGCCAGGGAAGCTGGCTCTAGTCCATTCACTCTCGGGTTATCTCTGAATGACTGCAAAAGTGCTGGGTCATCTTCTTCCCATCTCATCTCTATATACTGCCTCAAGCATCTTATTTCATTGTTTGCCCATCTAGGACCCCAGTGGGGCCCTTTTCTGTACGTCCGATGGTAGCCGCTCTGCCCGGCTGGGCGTACGTGCCGATCCCTCTATCCGGCCATCCACAGGGGACCATCGGCGAGATTTTAGTATCTCGGCAATGCAATGGTCTTTTCTGTCTCCAGTGCGTCCGAAGAGATCGAATCAATCCCATCTGCTTCTGTAGGGTGATAAACGCAGGGAGGAAATCAATACACAACGAATGGTTTGATAATTTCATTGCCTCAATCTTCCGTGGACGTCTCTGTGGGTACCGTTAATTGAATACAGTGAGCACTAGATCTGGCGGCCGTGTATATCCCCACAGAGGCCATCGCTTTACTTTGTAAGGTGATTGTCCAAATCCGTCTGGTACCTCATTCCATGACCCTTCTATAATGTACCCTGTCTTGTATGTAAATTAATTTCAGCCACAGACCTACTGTAGGGTCGATTTTGGTGGGAAGCGCGACCCATTATAGGTTTTGTAGTAGAAGCTGGGACGGAATCACACCAACAAGGACTGGGGAGATGCTTGGAGGCAGAAACAAACGACAGAACGAAGAAGAGTAGACGGGAGCGGGAACGTTTAAAAGATGCAAGGTTTCCTCAAAGTATGATCCATGTATCGTCTTTAGTTTCCTAAAGGTGGTCTTCGCTTTAAGCACGGCCACTCGATTCCCGAAGGGGTTGGGACGTTGGGTGGTGGATTCGAGTCCCGCTTAGTTCCTCTTGAGAACAGAATATGCCAGTTGTGGTAAAGAGACAGCAGACATAAAATAGAATAGAAATAGGAAACAGAATATGCCAGTTGTGGTAAAAGAGAGATCATGGAATCGACATTCATTTCTTCAGGCAACAGGCACTGTGTGATACCAGCTATATTTTGGCATGAAATTTGACCGTCGGCAAAAGTTATCTACCTTTTCATACTTGGTCTCTATCTAACCCAAAGGATTGAAATTTATGTTGTTTCGCTACAAGGACAATGCTTTCCGACAGACATTGGGACGTGTCCACTGTGAAAAATTCAAGATCGTGCATATAGCTTAAGACAGTAAGCTGCATATCATGATTACCTTCTCTCTACCCAAAGGGGTCGAAATGGAGTGCATTCTCGATGTTGTACAGGGCCTTCTACCGGTTGAAACTGAGCTTATTATCACTATGCGGGCAGTGCTTATGAGTTACACGCGAGTTTTCAGAATCCCTTATTTGGGATTGGACCTCAGCCTAAAACTTCCAGAAGTTGCGTACGTGCCAAGGCAGGAGGTATATACATTCACCTTATTTTCACTAGAGAAAATTTCTACTTGTCTTGCAAAGCGCACCTGAAAATTTCAATAATTTTTCCTGAATTCGTAATCCCCAGCAAAGTACTACTTTGGATTGTTGACATTTTGCGCATGTAATTTTTTTTTTTGTGAAACTGAAATTTGTTTATCATTACTGCCTATTAAGATGAAAGTTTGACATGGGGCCCAATGGGGGGGGGGGGGGGTATTAACTTCTCTCGACCTCAAAAAGGGCCCTATGTGGAGCGAAATGTACTAGTATTTGGCGCTGGGGATACTAGTACAACATAAATGGAGGTCGCCTTCCGATGTCTAGCATCCAATGCAATTTTGCCGCCTTTCGGTGCACTTATCTCAAAATTTGTCTGTAATTCGAATAAAGATAGGTTTGAACTTAGAGACAACGGACAAGCAACAAGGGGTACCATTGACCTGGTAGAGTTCAAGGTCTTTTGGCGTGATTGTCTCAATGTTGGCCCACCATTTGTAAAATGGGTGATCGTAGAGAGAAACAGACTTGTCTAGAATCCGGGATTAGACATTAGTAAAGCAAACATGGCGTAATTTGATATTTTGGTGTACAAGTTTATTTGGGGGTCATTAAAGGTCACTTGTCTCAAAATTGGACGGCAACCCCGGAACGTCTGACCGTAAATGGACACCGACTGAAATTTAGGACTCGGAGACACTAGTACAACCTATATGGAGTACTTTTGATTTAATAATTTAATAATCGCACTGCAAGATATCAACGTGTTTCATTAGGAATTAAACCTTAAGGAATTTTATTAATCTTATACTGATCGAGGCATCAGTCCGTGACGAGTTTCGAACCCGTACAACCGGGGGTATATGTGTCACTCTCAGTACCCGGCGCCTTATATAACTACGTAGCCACCGAGTTTAAGGTCATTTAGGGACGTACTGTGCACTTCTCTCCCTAATAATACAAAAATGGCTGATCGTAGAACGCACCAACTTAAATTTGGGACTCACGGATGCATGTGCAATATATGTGAGGGGGGGGGGTGAATCAGGCTTATAGTCGGCTTTCAACCACTCATGGTCATATCACCGACTGCAAGTTGGATTCGGTGGTGTATGCAGGTGTGCAATATATGTGGGATATATGTGGGAGCTTGTATTGTTCAAGTCATTTTGGGTCTACCACTGCAAATTCCCGCTGTTTTGACTTTCTATAAAGTACAAGGAAACATTAACCGCTTGGCCATAATGTGCACTTATCCCACAGTTGACTAATAATATGGCTGATTGTACAGCGCATCAGACTTAAACATGGGACTCAAGGATACTAGTGCAATATATGTGGGCAACCTTTGAGTTTGCATTGTTCAAGTCATTTTGGGGTCAGTCAGTGCAATTCCCACTGTTTCCACTTTCATGTTACTGGTACACTTTAGCTGTCGACATGGCACTGGACAATTTCTGAGCTTCAAGGTCCATGCACATCTTGTTTTTTTTTAATCTTATTGCCCTATATGGCTTCTTCATTTACCCCTTTACCATAATCTATACTTATGAGACCAATGAGATACTGCCATTTCAACATGATGGGACATGTGTTAATGTTTCAACTGGCGATGCTGCTATCCTTAAGCAGAGCGTCAAGGGACATGGTCTTCTTCTAGAAGCCGATTTTATGTTGATATGGTAGTAAATAAATAAAAAAATAAAAACATGCACTTTATAACTTAGATTCTAAATGCAAAACGCCTTGTGAGGGAAAAGCTTAAAAGCATAAACATTTACATTCAGGGTATCATAGTGTACCTTGTTCAAACATGACAGGACAAAGTCAAAGTCATATGTCCCTATGTAATACCATACAGAGTAAACCCAGCCTGAAAGGCCCTGTACCTCACAGACCTGTATAAGCACACTAAAACGGTTTGTCTTGTCTTACAAGCTGCCAAAATCTATAAGTCTGCGAGGCGCCAAGCCAGAGTATTGATGTTCCTGACAAGGCGAATCGCGGACCCGTGAAATCGGCGGCACGCATGCGTTGACATTTCGCCGTCTTGGAAACGGGGGTGGGGGGTGGAGGGCCGCTGAGGGTGTCTCTGTTGATTGCTCGCCTCTTGGACTGAAGGGTGCCGGTAATGTGCTACCGAGAAAGGAAACAGTCTTTATGTGAAGCCTGCACAAGTGGCATATTTGTTATTGGTTGTATTGATCTTGAACAATTTTGGTCACTTCTTGACCGCGGATACCGTACCGGAAACCAGTTATGGGTTGGACTAATCTAACATAAAGCAACAGGTACATTAAATTGGCAGACCATTTTGGGTACATTAAATGTTCAAAATGTGCTTCTTTATGGGTATGAATTATCTAATATTGGGTACCCTTATTACAATTAATATCCATAATTTGAGATGTATTGTGAAGGATAAGGATTGTGCAATTGTGACCTATAAATCGTGTTATCAAAAGTAAATTTTATAAAATTGTCAACCATATGACCAACAATTTGAAAGTACGTAAGTTTTTACGTGGCTTTAGAAGCTACACAATGCTTAACTGTTCCGCCTTAACAGGAAGGAACAGTTATATAGGTACCACCTTAACTGTGGTGTGTATAAGCACACTAAAAAAAAAAAAAAACGATTTACCTTGTCTTGCAAGCTGCCAAAATCTATAAGTCTGTGGGGCACCTTAACTGTGGATTATGCGAACCAGTCTTCACGGCAACGGTACACTATAAAATACTCACATGCTGCCATGCATATTGATACATATGTCATGAGAAAAGGCTAAGCGTTTAGCGGTTTTCATTATTGTGCTAATGTAAACCACCCAGCGATTTAGGCTTGCGGACAAGCCCATGTCCAGGCAGCATCCTGTGTAAGCCGACTGAACAATCACGCCTTACATTAATTTGCTCAGCTGTAGCTGATTAGCAATATTAGCCACATCTATCTCAATACCATTCACAAAATCGATCCCTGACGATCTCGTGTAGTTGGTCAGAGGTTCCTTGCAATAAAACTCACATTCGTGTTTTGTCTCTGCATGCTCTGGTTCGAGAAGTGTGTTTCTCGGTATGTAATTGGCGTCCAGGGTTGGTACTGTTACCACCAATGGCACAATATTGGCCAGGACACAATGTTTCACACTGAGACACTCCACACGTCCTCAAGTGCCTCACATCGGTTCTCAAAGTGCTCTTAACACTGTCTCATGGGGCTTTCATGCTCATAAAATTGTGCATTTCTCCTTAGAACTAAGGTTGTGTGCCTACTTAATACCCGGCTGGCATTCGAAGGCCTCAGAAAGACACACCGTGCCTTGCGCAGGAATAATGAAGGCAGATGACATTTTGCCCTGATTTGACACGGGATATTGCATTCGTTTGGCTAGTTTGTCTAGAAAAGCTGAAGTTTTATTTTGCATGCAGTTGAACTGGGGCTGAAAATAATAATTTTAAGGACACTCGCTGTTCCATTGGGTCGTGATCGTATAATTTGACGGAAATGCTACCTCCACTGTTCGAAGGGAAATGGTAGGCTATATAACTATACACGACTATATAGTGTTCGAATTAAATGTTTGCGCCTGGATTCATTTTAGTCTGGGTGTTAGGCATTCTGCTCCCAGTTAATCTTTTTCGAGGCTTAATTTATTGTTATTTCGTGCCATCGTGTGTTTACTTGGCTACTTCCCCTTACTGAACTGAAATAAACAATATCGTGCCTTAAACTTTCGAAACAGGTCGTTGAAAAGTTTATGCTTTTTTTCAGTATGAAAATGTCGTGACGATATACGAGTGATAAATTCTAACCATTTTTGAGATTTCCCCTGAACCCGCACATGTACTGTAGTTTAGTCCAATTATTAGCTTATATATTTCATCCATTTCATTTTGCAGCCTCGTCATGACTGGCGCAGACGTGGAGAGATCCCTGCCCCATTCACGACTTCCGTCGGGTCAGAATTCCCGCTCCGGAACACGTGCGTCCAGCCGGAAGTCGTCTGCTCTCTCTTACAGCCGTCTGCCTTTCGGCTTTTCTGCAAAGACCTCTCACGACGCGTCTGAAGACCTGACGCTGGTACGCAGTGCCACGTTCCTACTCAACTCCCAAAGCGCGGGGGACCATGGCCGGGATATTTGGAGAAGGCCAGCCCCGGATTTCAGGCCGCAGGTCTACAATCCCAGGCCACCCAAACGAAACTCCAGAGACGCTGTTCAGCCATGGAAATACACTTCTTTGAGCGAGGAAACCGAGATGGAGCAGTCTCCACAGAAATCTGACAGCGCTGCCCTCCCACGGCTTTTCCAAACCCGATCTGTGGACGAAGACCGCTTCCTTACTCACTTCCGGATACTGGATCCAGACGGCGCCAGAATGGAGGCGTCAAAGTCTGGATATTTCCCACGTGGACAGTATGTCATGCCAAAACCACACGACTTTCGAGGGGTAAGTATGCAATGAATTGCTTTAAAAGTGAACGTCTCAAAGTTAATTAAGTGTTTGAATCGCAGAAAACTTTCGATTTTCTTGTCCACACAGGTACCTGCTGATACTATTTACGGAGGTAGTTGATCTAACGGGATCACGGGAAAAAGGGTTCTAGCCCCTTGATTCCAATTATATTGATGTCCTTCTTACAGTTTGGCAATGCATAAATAATTTTCATTCTCCTTCCCCGGATACGTCTGTGTTATTCTCCAGTATCCACCAATTCAATCCCTGGGTCTGCCAGAATTCGAGACAGCGTATGAGAGGGATCCCTATAACCTCAAGTTCCGGAGCCAACGACTGGATATAAGTGAGGTTCCTTTTATAATTAAGAAAGTGTAAAATACAGAGAGTGCGTATTATCATACATATAAAAAGATAACGCATATCAATATCATACAGATAATGCATATTCATAAGCAGTTTTGAGCTGGGTCTGGGGACTACCTGACCTTGTGAAATGTGCTGGAAACATCGTACCCAAGGCTTTTTTCTCCTTAGTGTGTACACAAGTCCTTCAATGGAATATGCTCAAGAATTTGGCTTAAAATGTGTAGTGCATCCATCGATAGAAAGTTGTCATCATTATTATTGTTATTGAAAGTTATTATTATGGAATTATCAAACGACAAAGTTTGAAACGAGGCGGAATATGAATACGAAACAGTGACGTCACACAGGGATTCTATTCCAGTTCGAGGTCTACAAGGTCAGGAACCAACAGATCGCCATATAACAGGCAGACAGATGGCACCGCCACTGCCTGCGCAGCCGCAGTGGGAAGCTCGACTGATCCTTCCCAAAGACCAATGGCCAGAGAAATCCATGGCCTACACGGTATGTGAGCACAACTCCTTGACTAACGTAATCCTAGGTAGTTGAAAACCACATTGTAACACGGGTGCGTGCAGAAGGGTTTTCAGGGTTTAGGTAGATAGTTTCATATAAATAGTTTTTTATAGATAGAACATTTCCATAACTATGCAATATGCTTTCTTTTGAAGAAGGCCATGGCTAAGGGATGGGGGATGGGGGTGTGGGGGGGGGGGGGGTGGATAAACTCTATACTTAGAAGCACAACGGACAACAGAGCATGTGGTATGGGGGTTACCGGCTGTATCAATAAAGCTACAAGATGACCTTCAACGCCCTTCGTTTGAAGGACAAGAGAAGATAAACGTGCTAAACATAACACGCACATAATGTACGTAAGGTAAAATTTGGTTTTCTCAGTCTAACCCAAAATAACAATTACTGGCACTGGTATTGATCGGTCTCCTCTGTCCGGAGACCCTAACAACGAGCAGGTGTTTTACGACTACATTTGTATTACCTGTGGAAAGTGGAGGGAATAATCTACCTCCCCAGGAACAAAGGCGCCCCACCCATTGAAAATGGAGGTTGTTGCACGGGTACTTTGGCAATGAGATAGAAACGGCTTAGCTACACATAATCTGTACCGATCCTTATGTGTTGTCTTTTTGCGATACCTGGGTTGGAGTTCTAAAAAATACTTAAGTCTAAGATTGAACTTAAGTCACCAGGCCCAGCAATGTGATTGGCTAAAAATGACGTCAAAACGTAGACTTTAACTAGTTTTGTGAACGCCAACCTTAGTTTCGTATTCATCCCAACACTGTGACGTTGCTTTGGGTTCGTAACTTCCACTGACTGTTGCATGGACAAAACATCATAATATCATCAAAACATCATCATCTTATCATTTTTGGAGCATTATCTATGGGAGATTAGCATGGGTACACTGAAGTACTGTACCCGTTTAACCCTACTTTCCAGAGACACCGTCCTCTGTTCCGGTCCCCACACAGTGCCCTCATGTCCAGGATTGAGGACACGCTAAACCGGAAATGGGCAAAAGAGAGGCTGGATAGAGAGCTCGAGAGATCGGATTGCACGAAATCCATGCAGACGTTTGACGAAGAAGACCACCAGACACAGGATGAGAACACGATGCCGCCAGACTCCACTGATTGCAGTGTTGCTATGGAATCTGTATGACCCCCCCCCCCCACACACACACACAGTCACACACCGTACGTGATAAAGAACCTGGAAAATCTGCATACATGTGACAATATGAAATGGTGACGCTCAAATGTAAAATTCCCTCTGTGATATCATTGTGTTTGACATTTTGTTTGTGACAAAGCGTGGAAGTAAATTGTTGTTTGCTTGAGAACTACAAGTGTATAATTGCTCGCTTACTTTTTGAGATGAACCCAACGCTCATGGCGGTCAAATGAAATAACAAATGTTAAAATGCCTGTCTTCCCTGCCTTTTGTCGGTAACAGACGTCACATTTCAGAGGAAAGTTTTCTTTTATTTTACTGTCAATGGAAAAAGACTAAGCAAACGTTCCACCGACAAGAAGGGAAAAGACGAAATACAAAACTCACGGTAAACTACATGTAGATTTAAACAAGATATGCCCAAGTCAAACACGGCTATATAGAAGCCAGTAGGTATTTCTGAATGAATTTAATGTCACTGGGATGACGTCACTGGTCCAATGCCTGACCATACTGTTTCACATACGCCAGCACCATTGGGCTAAACAGGTCCGGGTTAGACAGGGCCTGACCTACTGGACGGGTCTCTGGATGGTCCCCTTCCTTGGTTGGACTATGCCATATCTGATCACGCTGCAGCTCCTCTTCCTCATCGCTGTAGCTAGAGGAGAACTTCACCGTTGTCGTCTCATCAAACGACACCGAGCGCCGGACAGATGGAGTAGGAATCCCTGACAAGTCTGGCTCAGACTGCGTTAAACCAGATTTCTTCTCCTTTACCCATGGAAATGGAAAACGAAGGGAGGCTTTCGTTGAGGAACCACGCTTTCTTTCTTTACCACCATCCGGTCGTGTCAAGGAGGACGACCGCTTGAGAATGCCAGTAGTTGGTTTCGGTTGGACCCGGCGATTGCCATCCGCTAGGTCCCCGCCTGAGGTGAGATGCTTGACCACATCTGCATTATACATGGGAAGAGAAAAAGGACCTGACACGTTTGAAGAGTTAGAAATTTTGGTTTCGTGCAGCGGGTTTGCCGGCGTGTGAACAGACAATGCCGGCTCTGTTGTTGTTTGTGACGCTGGCCTAAGCATTGATACAGCTTTCAGATCGCTAGAATCACTCTTGTCTGTAGTTCCCGTAACCACCGTTGATTCATCCAGACGTTGACTGGTAGGGTGCTTAGACTGCCAGAGCTGTCCTTCGCCCTCTACCCTGGAGTAATCACTATCTGTTGACTCGTCACTCGACACAGACACGTTGATACTGCCCGTGAGAGTCTCTTGGCTGGAGAAGGCACTCGGCTCAGATTCTGCTGTGGTATCCAGCTCATCCCCACCGGAATAGGAAAGGTCATAGGATCTGTCTCGAGGACTACTTAATACTGCCGCTGCCGATGCGGAGTCTGTCGAATCTGACACCAGAGAGATGTCCCCTGTGGAATGACCAGATGTCTCCATGCTGCCGCTAGGTAACCTCTCATTGCCCCCACTGGCTGCCTGGTCGTCTGAGGAGCTTGAATGACGACGTCGTTCCCTGATGCCGGTGCCCCCGTGGAACCCCCCACTCAGCATTTCCTTGGCTAGTTTAAGGAAGACATCATCCTCTGGGTTGACTGAGAAGCTGGAGTCCCTGCTGGTGTGTGTGTTCTCAGTGACCTCCTCTATGGTGGACAGTCGGCTGTAGCTTGGCTCTGTGCTCTCACTCTCTGTACTACTGTCTTCCTCAGGCTCACTGGCACTCTGACTGGGTTCCTCAGACTCACTAGGACTCTGACTGGGCGCAGACACTCTCTCTGCCTCAGATACCTCAGGGGTTGAGGCTGTGAGATATTGAGAGCTACCAAAGATATTAACTTCTGTCCGGGGACTGTCTTGGTGCGTGGGTATGCGGTCTACCTTTGGGCTACGTGGATCTTCAAAATCAGTGTGTTCTATATTATGTTTGGTTTTAAAGGATAAGGGTGATCCAGCAATTAGAGGTTTACTTTCATCATCTGCTTCTTCACTCAACCCTGCTTCTTCTTCTTCTTCTTCTTCTTCTTCTTCTTCTTCTTCTTCTTCTTCTTCTTCTTCTTCTTCTTCTTCTTCTTCAGCTTTAGTGGCAGCATCTCTCTGATCACTGTGTGTTTCAGTATTTTTGCTGTTAACGTAATTGGTGTTGCCAGTTTGTTTTTCCTCCTCAAAATACCCCTCGTCATTGAAAAACATTTGCCTCTTACCACCTCCTGCTTCTTTTGCTCTATTTGCTACGTTAGTTACGTAATCCTGCGGGTTCCACGGAGCCTGGTTGTTTTCTATTCGTCTCTCTGGCATTGGCTTTGCTTGTGTGGAATCACTTTCCCAACTGTCAGCAGTTGTAGAACTATTCGCACCAAGTACATCATGAGAGTGTGTGTTTGGCGGTTCCAGCGAACTATGATACTCGCCACTTTCTTCCAGAATCTCTGGCAGCCTCTGTGGCTCGGATGATTTCTTCAGGATTTCCTGGATCTCTTCCTCGGGATCAGTGACGGAATTTGAATCGCTGTTAGAAAACTGGAGTTCACTCTCAGTTTTGTCTTCAAACGTCAGTGTTAGATCCGATTTGAGGTCACTCGACACAGACATTCCCCTGGACACTTTGCCTCTGCTCTGCCAGGGATCTATGTAGATGTTAGGGGCTGCCCGTACCTGTCTCTGGGGAACATGAGTCTGTAGTTGTTCCGTTCTGTTCAAATCCGTCTTGATGTTGGGTTTTCCTTCCTTTGCTGCTGGGGGAGACCGACCAGCTTTCTTTTTGGAGCGTGATTTACAGAGGAATCGCAGGTCACATAATGTGTGGCTTGGTCCAGCCATCAGCAGCAGGGGCAAGAGGAAAAAGTTGGCAAAAACCCATGCGAATGCTGCCGTCACCATACAACCCACACCCAGGCGGTGTATGGGGAGTGTTTTGCTGATGGAGAGCATGAGACCAACTACCAGACTAAGAAATCCTGATACGGAGACTCCACTTCCGAGTCGAAGTAAAACCCTTTGCAGTCGCTCGCGCCTGCTGTCACCATTACTGAGAGTGTATGCTGCGGCATAGTGGGCTGTGCCCTGGACGCTGAAGCCAGTCGTTATAATGCAGATGACCGTCTCGAAAAACCCAAGTTCCCAGCCTTGAAGTGCATACACACCATACGTGACTATGACAGCGGAGAATACTGTCACCACAGAGTAGAATGCTGTGAGCAGATTGAAAACTGTGAGTACTATCGCCCCAAACATCAAAGCTAGAGCTACAAAAATGTAAGGCACTATTATCCGAGACAAGGACATCTGAAGGTCGAGAAAAGAAAACTCGTCACCAGCAACTCCAACGAACCAGCCGCTTTCTAATTCAGCTGGTGCTCCGGTGAGCTGCTCCACCATAAAATCCTTCACATTGGAATAAAATGACTTCATATCCGTGAACGCAAGAGTCTGTGTTCTAGTGGTGGCCTGGATGATTTGGAAAAATGATAGAGTGGTATCTCGCTTGTACAGTGGTTGTCCCATAACAGCTGACATGGACCTTCCCGGCTGTAATGTCTGTGCCACGTTGATGTTATCGATGCATTTGTCTGTCTCTTCTGTACTCAATGGTAAGGTCATCTCACAACATGGCTCTAAATCTAGCTGTTTCTCTCGTTCATTGAGAATGGTTATGGCTTGACACGGACCGCTCACCAAAGCACTAAATGCTTGGAAAAAACTGACTGAATCGTCGTGTTTCCCCCCAGTGAAGTCCTGAAGACGCAGGCTGTAGCAGAAATTGTCCAGCCACTCCCTGGCTTCATTGGAACTCAGGGTGAGCGAGGATTCCATGGATATGTCTTCGGGATTGCTAGGCTTCACGCCCCACAGGAACCGAAGAGTGATATTTTTGTTGGTGGAATGTGACGATCCATAGAACCGCTGGGTGTAGTACTCTCGGTAGTCATGGAAGGGGTGACCTTCCATGAAGAGGTTCTGTCCATGGTGACTCGGCAGTCTTAGGCCAGGGTGACCGAATAGGAAATAACAGAACGCGCAGAAGATCCCGAGTGAGACTAGAATCCATACGAACCAAACGTTCAGGATCACCTTTGCAGCCAACGTCCAGGCTGATTCATACGCTCTGCACATCATCCCGTTCTGACACCTGGCTTTCTCGCCCCAAGGAATGACGTCACTCATCACTACGGCGGACATCGTCCAGCTTACCATGACTGCGAGGTTCACACAGCAACCGAGACCAGCCAACAGAGCAGCCGAGTAGACTGCTGGGATGTCAGTCAGCAGATAGGCGAAAAATGCCACCGCGCTTGTCACATTTGATACTACTACAGAGAGCGTTCCATGCTTGACCAAGCTGGATGCCAGTACAGAGCGCGCGGCACGGGGGTTCTCCTTTTTGGCGATCATCCATATATCAAACAATACTACCGAGTTGTCTGCATGCAGTAGTGCTATCAGAAGGACGACCCCGATGGTTGAGAATGGGATGAAGGTCTGTTGCATGATTACTGTGTATACATAGACTGTGAGGAGTGTGGTACAGACACACCCCAGCACTGCAGCCGATACCACCACGGCAGAGCGGATATACAACGCCAGGACAGTAACATAGACAGCGAATGCTGCCGCGAATACCCACATGTCCTGCCACAGGTAAAAATACATTATATCGTTAGGTATGTCTGCATCTATGCCAACCACCTTGACACGATCGTTCTCCAGAACCATGCCATCCAGAAAACGGAGGTAATAGTCGAACATGGAGGCTCTGGAGTCGAACCACTCAGGTCGGAAGACGACGGAGAGAAGAGTAACATGCGGGGGAGCAGTGTTATTAGAATTCTCTGCACTCTCCATCGACTGGATGTCTATCAGATAATGCAGTGCCTTATAAACTGCGTCGTATTTGTAACACTTCGAAGGAACTCCTCTGCAGCCATTGTTCGAGCAATCATGTGTTAACTCCCGTGATCTGTAGTGAGGTAAGCATTCCCTCAGCAGCAGGCCAAACTTGGTTACGGTGTCCTCTCCCAGGTCCTGGCAGGGTCTGTTGTAGAGAGCGCTAAGGTAGAGGGGCAGGGAGTGAGCCCGGCAGCCTGGATCGATGTGTGGTGTAATCCAGGTATCCTCCAACTCACATAGAGCTCTCAGGTAATCGGGATGGAAGAGATTGTTTTCGGGATCCTTGCCGGCGACCACAAATTTCGGTGTGCTGCCTTATAGTCATAAAAAGGGAAAAAGATTTGTATTAGCTATCATTATCTAAAGATCATTTTTTTAAGTTCTTAAGTTTTAAGTTTAAGTTGGGAAGCTCACTAAGTCGGTGTAATAAGCCGATAGCTCAGCAAAAGTTTGGTATGAACTGAGGTGTAGTCTCAGCTAGGTCGTAAAACATGTAGATAACGTTATTTATGTACACCATCAACTAGAGAGTACCTTTGATTGTATCAATTACCATAAATATACAGTTTCTTGCAGCATTAACTAAAGATGGCGCTTATATGTTAAGACTGATAGAGTAAAAGTTCCCTACCTGGTATCTGTTGGTTTGTGCAGGATCCTGAACCAAGGTTGGACTTCGTCCGGCCCTGTGCATGCTGTGAGTAACTGGCTGCCATCTTCCCACGACTGCTGGGGGCTTTCTTGTTTTGCTTTTTGGCGTTAGCCAAACGTCTCCTTTTTCGAACATTGGAATCGTTGTGATCCTGGTCGTCCTGGGGAACCGTATCCAGACTACCCTGGCTGGGATGGCTATCCAGGAATGTCTCGGTACTAGTGGGCTCGTTGGGCTCGGTGGTGCTTGGCGATATTGCCGGAGTATCTGAGGTTGCGGTCACCGCAGACCCAAACGCATTTAAATTTGGGTCCGCTCTAAGAACAGAAAAGAGAAACATGAGTTGGTGGGCAATATATGTCGTTATTAACCTATTTTAAACAGGAAACGTTTCGGTTTGGTTCTAACCGAAAAATGCATTTAAGTGCAAAAAAAGTTTCATAAGATATCCGTCCAGGTGTGCTTAATACGGGAAGAAGTATTTCACGACTGAACCAGGCGGAGTGGGACTGCTTACTAACCTGGGTATAGTAACAACATCACCTCTAGCCAGTAGTTTGTTCAAATGTTTAGCTGACTCGGCCCAGCTGTGAATTTCTGTTCCTGTGGGTTGAAATCTCTGGAAATTCCACAAAATCGTGTTACAGTTATTACGGCCAGATTGTGTAAAGAACTTGCCATAAAATCAAGAACCAACGTAGTTTGCTTGAAGTACTCTGGGGTGGTCGATTATGCGGAAGTCGATCACCACATTCTGCATTCTGTTCAGCCTGTCAGTCTCGTTGGTACTGCATTATCATTGTCTACTTGACTGGTTCAGGACACCTCATGAAATCGAAAGCAACTATCCGTCACCAGTCGTCTGCGACACTGATTGTCATCTCTGAACCTATTGCATGGATTTCGTTCAACTTTTAGTCGTTTTCGTTGCCCTGGCCAATACGACCGGGCGTTTCGTATTTTTATTTTATTTTAATTTATAAAGAAAAAAAAAAGGTTTTCAAGAATTTTTGTTGCATGGAACCAAACACTATGGGAGCACAATTTCAAAACGCTACCCCTCCTACAAATCGCAGATGAAATATTTCAGGCCTCTCCTGAAATTTTGTCTTAATGATCCTCACAAAACGACTCCTCTGTATTTCGGAAATTTTGGAATTTCAATGTTAACGTACGATTTTTCCAGTTTCCTTAACATGGGACAGTAAATGGGAGCGAAAGTTTCAAAACTTCACTCCTTCAAATCGCTAACCTCTCCTGGAGCGCCAGTCTGTGGGAAACCGAAGATCCAGTATGTCATTCCTCCACAGATTGATGTCAGCAGCGGCATAAATGCCAGAAAGAAATAAGGATATCTCGCCAGAAAATCTCCGTACCTGGTATACGTGAAGGAAAACTACCCATTAGGACAAATTAAGTTACTACTACTGCTACTACTACTACTGTTGTTGTTGTTGTTGTTGTTGTTGTTGTTTTTGTTGTTTTTTTAATGATGATGATGATGATGATGATGATGATGATGCTACTACTACTACTACTACTACTACTACTACTACTACTACTACTACTACTACTACTACTACTACTACTACTACTACTGACAACCACTACTACTACCGCTGCCACTGCTTG
>JAAUYG010113055.1_pt1 | contig 23232 bp, 19 predicted proteins | sample 7278091 | NCBI WGS metagenome assembly JAAUYG01 (sample SAMN14350201, study PRJNA611818) | marine sediment metagenome | isolation source: surface marine sediment (0.6m) | place: French Polynesia: Moorea | collected 2018-08 | reverse complement strand
TATTCCTGGCAATTATGAAGACGGGCAATTTGGTGTAGAAGCTACTTCCTTGTTTTGGCACTTTGTCGATGTTATTTGGATTATTTTATTTATTCTGATTTATGTCTGGCAATAATTCTTTTAATAGCGATCTAATTACTAACAGTATCAGTAAGGTAGATAAGTTTTTTTATACACATTATGAAGATGGTTCCCCAGTTTATCAAATATCTGCGGAGACAATTATCGAGCAGATGATACAAATGCTCGATCCCCATCCAGGCGATCGTATTCTCGAAATTGGTACTGGTTCTGGTTACAGCACGGCTATTCTCTCTCATATAGTAGGTAAAAACGGAGCAGTTATTTCAGTGGATATCGATCCAAAAATGGTCGAAAGAGCAAGCCAAATTCTGAGCCGAGACAGTCGCCATAATGTCAGTGTTTTTCTTGGTAACGGAAAAATAGGTTTTAGAGAAGAAGCTCTTTATAACAGAATCATCGCTTGGGCTTCAGCCGAGGGAGAAATTCCTCTTCCCATAGTAAATCAACTAGCCAAGGAAGGAATTGTCGTATGTCCACTTCGGAAAAAAGACAATTCTTATATTGCTTCGTTGAGAAAAAATCAAACAGATGAACTAGAAGAAATTGCCAGAATTTCAGGAGGATTTATTCCCATGACTGATACTCCCTTTTATCCTTGGCTTGAAGAAAATTAGAAACAATATTTTTGTCATGAAGAGCTAAATTTAATTTGAAATCAGGTAATTGATTGTGGATTATCTGCGATCTCTTTTATGATTTAAATAATGATATCTCCATAAAATCACTCCTAAAAAATAGTCTTGATGGTTTAAATTGATAGGTGACGGCGAACTTTAAATCTTACAACTGATTAATCAAATTTCTGCCTGCTTAAGGGAGCCCCACACAGGCTAGAAAATAAATGAGAATTATTAAAATAGTTGAATTTGATATTGAGTTAGATAGGTACAAAAAATTGGTAACAATATAGATTAATGAATTTATTAGGATATGGTTTTAACAAAATGACTAGAATTAAATATGAAGAAGACTATTATTTGTGGACTCAAACAATGGTTGAAAAACTTAAAAATCAAGACTATTTAAGTGTAGATTGGGACAACCTGATTGAAGAAATTGAAGATATGGGTAAAAGTCAAAAACGCGCTGTAGAGAGCTTATTACTGCGTTTGACCGAACACCTGTTAAAACTTAAATATTGGAAAGCAGAGAAAGAAAGAAATAAAAAGCATTGGCAATCAGAAGTCGTAAATTTTCGAGTTTTATTGCGTAAAAGACTGAAAGAATCACCCAGTTTAAAAGCAAAGCTACCTGAAATATATACCGAAATATTATCTGATTCCGAGCGATCAATGAGTAAATTATTTGATCTGCCCGAACAAACTAAATTAACTTTAGTACAAGTTTTAGATGAAGATTGGTTTCCTAATTAAATTAATTAGTCTAAAAAAAATTGTTTGAAAACTAATAATTGATAAAAATAAAATAGCAGGAAAACTTTATCAAAAAATTGGATTTTCCTATATTGGCAGTCTCGATGATGGAGATTTACTCAGGGAAATGAATGGAAATGACGCTCGACAAATAGCTATTAATAAGAATTGGCGAATAACGAATGACCAATAACAAAGGATAAATCAAAATATGATTATCAATGACCAATTTTTCGATGTAATTATTGTTGGCACTGGTGCAGGAGGAGGGACATTAACTCGCAAACTAGCCGAAGCCGGCAAAAAAATCCTGGTATTAGAACAGGGAGAGTTTACCGAGAAAGAAAGCTCTGAATTAGTTGAAGTAGAAGTATTTAAGAAAGAAGATTATCACGCCCCAGAACAGTGGTACGATCGCGAGAGTGAACCATTTCATCCCCAAACTAGCTACTGTGTTGGTGGCAATACTAAAATTTATAATGGGGCGTTATTAAGACTTCGGGAAAGAGATTTTGAGCAAGTACAACATCAAGATGGTATTTCTCCTGAATGGCCTTTAAAATATCAAGATTTTGCACCTTATTACACTGAAGCAGAAAAGCTATATCGCGCTCATGGTAAAGTAGGGGATGATCCCACAGAACCACCTAGAAGTGAAGATTATTCCCTCCCACCTGTCGATCGCATCTCTCCTGTAGAAGAAATCAGCGATCGCCTTTCTGAATACGGACTACATCCCGCTTACTTACCTATTGGAATTGGGGATGAAGGACGCACGGATTCAGAAGATACAGGAGTTAGCCCAGCAATACGGGCAGGTCATGATGTAACGTTGAAAACATCGGCTAAAGTCACAGCTTTACATACCAATGCTTCAGGAAGCGAGGTTAAAGCCGTTGAAGCTCAGATAAACGGACAATCTTATCTATTTATGGGTCATATTGTCGTACTTTCCTGTGGTGCGATTAATTCTGCTGCTTTATTATTGCGATCGGCGAATGATAAACATCCCCAAGGGCTTGCTAACAGTTCCGATCTAGTGGGACGGAATCTAATGAAGCACCTAATGACAGTAATCTTGCAGCAATCTCCTCAGCCTAATTCTGGATTATTTCAACGTACTATATACATTAATGATTTCTATTGGGGTGATGAAGATTTTCCCTACCCAATGGGTCATATCCAAGATGCGGGAGGAATCCTGCAAGATGTAATCTTTTCAGAATCTCCACCAATTTTATCGGTTGCCGCCAAATTAATGCCTGGATTTGGCTTAAAACAATTAGCGAAACATTCCCTGGGTTGGTGGTTGCAAACAGAAGATCTACCCGATCCTGATAATCGAGTTAGCTTAACTGAGAATAAGCTTTACATAAACTATACCTCTAACAACCTTGAGGCACACGATCGCCTGCTATATCGTTGGCAAGAAGTTCTCAAAACCACAGATAGACAATCTCGCGGTATCCATCCCTACGGAAGTGTTCCAATTCAAGTTGTGGCGCATCAATGCGGTACTTGTCGCTTTGGCGAAGATCCTCAAACCTCAGTACTCAATCTCAACTGTCGTACCCACGATGTCGATAATCTCTATGTAGTCGATAGCAGTTTTTTTCCTTCCAGTGCTGCGGTAAGCCCTGCCCTAACAGTTATTGCTAACGCATTAAGAGTAGGAGAGCATTTAATTGAACAGTCGAAATAATCCTCTAATCTCACTCCATTCTTTCCAGAGCAAATGAGCTTTTTTAAGCGTATTACAAAAACTTATCCACTGCCAGCAACAATTCATCAATTATTCTGTTATGGAAATAATGGGGAGGATTCCACTCAATCCATTCCGATGAACTATGTTCCGTCATCACAATTTCTAATTCTTCACTTACCCAAGCAAAAAAAACAACCAGAGATTTTTCAACTTTTTCGCCGCCAAAACGCCGATATCGAGGATAATAAATAGTTTTAAAGCGAAAATCCAATTCCAAGCAGACTTGCCGTTTAGTAATCCCTGTTTCTTCAAATAGCTCTCTCAATGCACACTGTAACTCTGTTTCTCCTGGTTCGATATGACCTTTAGGTAAATCATAACGATACGATCGCTTCATTAATAAAAATGATGGTTGTTTAGTTCGAGTGAAGCAAATTATGCCACAGGATTTTACTTTTTGCATGGAGAGCGATCGCACAATAGAGACGATCTTAATCAAGATAAATGTTTTTTAAACCATAATTCAAACTTTTAATTCAGCTGGTAAGGTAAAATTGCCATCAGCATTACAAGGAAAGGCGAGCGCGCCTTTGACTGCTGTGGTGGGCAATAAACTATAAAGATGAGGAAATAATTCTGTTCCTCCTTCTAGATTTTCCTCCACCAGACTGCTATTTATTTTAGAAGACTCAATAACTAATATTACAAGACCATTTTGCCCTCTAAAAAACCGATGCGCTACTGTCAAAAGTTGGTGAAGGTAACAACAGTGAATAAATTTATCTTGAACAAAACCTTGTGGTTGATACTCACCCCTCGCTTGAGCAATATTCCATTCAGCTAAAGAAGTTATATGATAAATTAATTGATTCAATTTTCATCACCACTAATATGAACAATTACCTCTCTTTGATGACTGCGTTGGCGATGCTCCCAGAGATAAATTCCTTGCCACGTACCTAAGACTAATCTTCCTCTAGAAATAGGAATATGTTCCGAAGTATGAGTTAAAGCAGAGCGAATATGAGCTGGCATATCATCTGCACCTTCCGCACTATGAATATAGCGCATAGAATCCTCAGGAACTAGTTGAGAAAAGAAGTTTTCTAAATCTCTTAATACATCAGGATCGGCATTTTCTTGAATCAACAAAGATGCAGAAGTATGACGCACAAATACAGTACACAAACCAGTAACAACGGCAGACTTTGTTACAGCTTGTTCGACTTGACTAGTAATTTTATGGAGTGATTTACCTGTAGTTTTTATTTTTAAAGCTATTTGATTATGTTTCATATATTAAGTGTAATTTAACTTAACTATTTTTCATCAGTTGCTCACCAGAAGACTTCGGGGATTTATCTATATTAAGTTCATCATTATTTGATGATTCATCCTGAAAGTATGAATCATTTTCCGAGGTATTTTTGGGATTATCTCTCCTTGCTTCTGCTTCTAAATCTTGAACAGAAGGATTAAAATTGCAGCGAGCAAATAAATGTTTGATCACGTTCTGTTCTTCGTCTGGTAAGGAAAACCACCAAGGAAGATGACCTATCGGTGCTTCAGCAGGATTAAAACTTAACTGTTCATATAGTAGATAACCACTACTACTAGCAACTTCACCTTTTTTCCAACCAACTTCTGTTGCGAAACGCCGCCACGTTTGCGTTGAGAAATCTCCTTTTTGATTTACACTTTGCCAAACCTCCTGCTGGGAACTAAAGCCAAATTTATTCCCGCTATATTGTTGCCACAGATAATCGATGGTTCTAATATCAGGACAGGAAAATTCAGCAATAGTTTTTAGCTCGATAAATATGTGCTTATTTTGTTGTTTAGCTGTTTTAACAATTTGCTCTACTAGCTTATATGTATGGAGATCTGCTTCTGACCATTTTTGTTCTTTTAATAAGTCACGTAGCATCGTGTAATCAATACCTGTTTTTTGAGAAACTAGAGCAATCCGTCTTGGGGTTGTAGGGGTGTCAGCCAATTCAGCCGCAACTTCAGGCTCATTGGTAGTTGTAGCAGTATTCTTTTCAGCTTCAGTTATCACTTCTGATTCATCTTCAACTTTAGGAGTTGTCGGTTCAACAACTACTTCTGGCTCATCTTCAACTTTAGGAGTTGTTGGTTCAACAACTACTTCTGGCTCATCTTCGACTTCAGGAGTTGCTGTAGGAGTTGCTGTTTTTTGAGGAGGATCGGCGGTAAAAGTGGGTACAGAAGAAATATTATCAGGGTTGAGCGATCCTTCAGGCTGATTATTGTTGTCTGATTCTGAGGAAGTAGGGTTTGTTTCGATTGGTGGGGGAGTTGTTTCAACTTCAGGTTGATTAGCAACATCATTAGTCGAAGAGGGTGATGTTTCAGGAGTATTTGTCTGATCGACTGTAGTTGCTGGGGGATTGTTGGCGGTGGGTTGATTATCTAATTGAGCGATCTCGCTTTGCGAGGTGGCAGAGCCAATCGCCTGTTGATAACTATTAATAGGAATAGCATAGTTAGAAGTTCCTCCAGATATGGCATTAACATTTGCCTCTCCATGAACACCTATCATCAACCCATCTTTGTTCAATACAGGACCACCACTCATGCCAGGAAAGGCTTCACCATTGTAGACTAGAGAATATCCATTTTCCGTTGATTTTGGCAGGATACCCACCAAGTTAGCGGGAAAGAAGCGGTAGTAACGATTATCTTCTTTGCGTAACTCCCCAGGATAACCAGCAAAATAAATATTTTGTCCTTCGTTTAAATTAGCAGAGTCCCCCATTTCGGCTAATTGATAATTCTGGTTGCTGGTGAATTGTAATATGGCTAAATCTAATCCTGGTAATTGTTTAATACTAGTGGGAGCGACTTGATGTTTTCTTCCGTCAATAGTCTGTACAATATATTTACCTGAATTTTTGATGACGTGCCAATTGGTCAATACAGTATAGACATCGTCAGAATAATTAATTAGTGAACCAGAACCAACACTAGCACCATCTATACGTACAGTAATTTGCTTAGCACGAAGATTAACTTCTTCTGGAGAAAGAGCTTGAGTTAGTTGGTTAACAGTAGCCTTAGCGACTTGTAGCTGCATCCCCACAATAAATGGACACAACGCAACAGTAAAGCCTACTGTCCCTCCTATAAATAGTTTGACAATCTTTCCCGAAAATTTCATTCATTTAACTCCGATAAATCTAACCAAGAGTATTGATTGGTATTGACGTTAAAACCAATAAATGTTCCATATTCAAGATAGATACTTAGTTAGAATCAACAAATCACTAGCCTTGAAAAACAAATTGTAATCTTAGTAATCTGTTACAAATTATCAATCCTAAACTATTTTATTTTATCTTGGCACGAGAGAAGACCCTCAATAAATTGAGAAACTGAGCATTGAAAGTACTGAACTAAAATAGATCTATGGGCAAAAGTAAATCCATGATTAATTTTATCTGCGTTTATTTTTGGAGATTTGGCTATCTGCAGCAGATGATAGCTAATATTGTTAATTTTGCTTAGTTGAGTTGGTCTTTAGAATTAATGCTCCTGATAATCACCACCTGAACCATATTTCCAGGCATCTATCCAGCGATGATAATAATATTGCTGAGTCTCAGATAAATTTTTGGCTACTGGTTGAACTAACTTAGCTGCACTATATAAGCCACTGTATAATGCCAAATTGAGATAGTGAATACTCCAATTAAATAGGGATTTGATGCCAATCTGTGGTAACAAAGGAAAAACTAGTTTAGGATTAACTAAAGGTAAGGTTTTGGTCAAGGGGATAAACTGAATTACATCTTGCAGAAATGGTTTCAGCACATCATCCCCCAAACGCTCCATTACCACAAAAACACCATTCATTAAATTATTAATTTGCTGCGGATTAACTTGTTTCCCTACTTCAACACTCATAGTTTGCTGAAATAGCCAGGTAACAGAAATATTGGGTTGATATGGTTGCAGCAGAGCTAAATCTTTACTCTTTAAACTATCTACAGTTAAAGCTTCGTTGATACCATTGGTGAGGCGTTGAAGATGACGGATCATTGCTCCGAAACCACCAAAACTGACAGGAGATTGTCCCCCTGCACTATCTCCTACAGGTAAGATGCGATCAAAAGGTAGCTTAATAGGACTATCTTTATATGCAGGAAAGAAACCAAACAAAAATCGCTGAAATTCTAGCTGTTCTAAGGTAATATTTTGATACTCTGGTAGCAATCTTAAATACTCTTCCATAAAGTATTCTAAGTTTGGTCTTTCTGGGTTAGCATCTAAATAACTAAACATATATGTTGTGCGACCATCCTTAGCAGGAAAAGCCTCCCAAAAATACTGACAGTGGTTAATAATTGGCGTAAAAGAATAAATTAAATCCCCTGTATTATTTTCAGGAAAACCTTTAGCGCAGCTACCTACAACCACACAGACTGCTTCTGGTTTTGTTCCTTTTCTTACTTGCTTAATAATTGGTGAAAAGTGACCCATTGCATCAATTAGAAGACGAGTTTTGATTACTTGTTCTCCTGCATTTAATGCTACTCCGTCAGAATGGACTATGGCTGATTTAAATGGGGTATTTTCTAGTAGCTGTCCTCCAAATTGGATAAATTTTTGTTTAAGTATTTCTAATAAATAAATAGGATCGACCCCGATATTTAATACATCTTTTACCCAGACTTCTTTTCCGTCTTGAAAACCAACTCTGGCGGGATTATATTCTGTAGCGATCGCTTGTTCTAATTCAGCTTTAGTTAATAATTCTAATTTAATAAATGTTTCTAACTCTTGGCGAGAGATATTCCATTCTTGTTCTCTACCTTTTAAAATTCCTCTTTCAATTAAGGTAACTTGCCAACCTAGTTTTTGTAATGCTGCACCCAGCAAGATACCTAATGTGCCACCGCAGATAACTACATCGGTTTCACACTCTCCCAAACACTCTGAACTTACGGTGATAACTTTTTCTAGTATATTCACATTTCCTGAACGTAAAGCTGACCAAAATTTATCTGCCCCCCGCAATCTTTCTAGGACATTATCTGGCTGTCGGGACAGTATTTCTTCTGTTAAACTCATGTTGTTAAATATTGAAGATGTTAAAAAATTAGTTGGTCAAAAATTATCTCTATCCCGCTTAGTTTGGAACTTTACGGGACTCTGGTCTAAGAGGATGAAGTCTGCCATTATTTCTGGTCAATTGAGCTAGAATACTCGTTTCAGGGAAAGGTATTTTAGAGCTTTCTTCTAATAAATAGTCTAAAAAAGTTTCAGCAATAACTGAGAGTTTTTTCCCCGCCAAATATGATACAAACCAACGACGTTTAATCGGAAAATGTTTAAAATCTAATACGGTTAATTCTCCTGATACTCCTTCAGAAATTAGGCAGTGTTCGGACAAAATAGAAATACCTAAACCACCGGCGATCGCTTGTTTAATTGCCTCATTACTACCTAGTTCTAATTTGACTTTTACTGATATATCATGCCGATCGAATAGTTGGAGAATCGCTTCTCTGGTACCAGAACCATGTTCCCTCATAATAAACGGGCGATCGTTCAAATGTTCTAAATCAAGATTTTCCTTTTCTGCTAAAGGATGATCTTTTTTAGCTACTACTACCAAGGGATTGTCTAAAAATGCTTTGCTCTTTAAATCTATATCTTTGTGCATATTGCTAACTATATACAAATCGTCTTTATTTTCTAGCATCCGTTGCTGAATCTCTTGATGGTTAGTAACTTTAAGAGCAACATCAATTCCTGGATAATTTTGGCAAAACGAACCAAGTAATCTGGGAACAAAATATTTAGCAGTAGTAATTACAGCTAGTTTTAACTGTCCTTGTTTAGTTCCCTTCAAATCTGCCACTTTGATCTCAAAGTTATTCAACCTCTCGAAGATATCCTGGCAAGTTACTAGTAAATCTTGCCCTGCATCGGTCAAATACAGACTTTTGCCAATTTGTTCAAATAAAGGCAACCCCACTGCCTTAGTTAACTGCTTGACTTGACTAGAAACAGTTGGTTGAGTAATAAACAATTCTTCTGCTGCACGGGTAAAGCTACCATTACGTGCTACCGTCTCAAATACTTTTAGTTGGTGTAGGGTTGCTTGTATCAAAAGTTACTTCTCCTTGGTTTTGTATATAATCTTTAGTCTCATTATCTATTAAATCATATAGATAAATCAATGATATATGACTAAAGCATAATTTAAAATGTATACTACAAGCAATAATAAATGAAATACATTGGTTTTCTCAAGTATTACTATCTGGATGCTGGAAAGTATGCTGGAAAAGCCAAGTAGAAAAATTAACGCTTATTTTGGACACTATACTAATGGAGTAGAAAAGTAAAGTTTATTGTTATTTAAAATCTAAATCATGTTTGATTTTCTCAATCCAATACTTAATCGACATCCAGAACGTATCAAAGCCAACGTAGAAATATATACTTGGGCAACTTGCCCTTTTTGTATTCGTGCCAAACTGCTTTTATGGTGGAAAGGAGTAAATTTTACTGAGTACAAGATAGATGGTAATGAAACAGCGCGAAATAACATGGCACGTAGAGCTAATGGGAAAAGAACAGTCCCTCAAATTTTTGTCAATGACTGCCATTTAGGAGGTTGTGATGATATTTATGATTTAGATGCCAAAGGCGAGTTAGATCGTCTATTAGCTCAACCCGCTACTTGATCAAACAATAGACCTAGCTTGAAAATAGAAGCTGGAACAACGTAAATTCGTAGATTATTCTATTTTCATCCCTGGGTTGTGAACGATAGTTCATGGCATCTCTTGAATAAGTCCGATATACTTCTGTTAAGTTGAGGGAAAAGCGGTGCGACCCTGCGGATTTTTAATCGGCCAAAGTAAGGCGATTCGGTTCACCCAAGGCAACGGGTGTAAACGCCGCAACTACGCGCACCAAGACAGGGAAAAGAGAAAAGGGATTAATTTTAATTTCTTATTTATTTTTGCCAGAGGTCTAATTATCCAAAAATTAACAATTAGTCAGCAGAACATTCGTTCACCGCATTCGGTGGTAAAAATTGACATGGTGACCGATGTTCTCTGGTCAAGTTAATCTATGGATTTCCACGCCGTAATGTCTGTCAATAAAGTTTGATAACCACTGACATTGGGGTGTAAGCCATCTTCTCCTAGCTGAGTTTTAATCCACTCTTCTCCTCTAGAAAGCCAAATATCAAAGATGTCCAAATATGGTATTTTGCGCTGTTGACAAGCCTGTAAAGTTGCTTGTTTATAACGATATTGATCGAAATGATTATAGTAAAGACAATCCATAAAGGGCATTTTATCTTCATCAACTGGAGTCATACCAATAAACAATACAGGACAAAGATTTTGAGCTACGTCTAGTAAATGTCCAATCTGCGCTTTAAAATCTTCTAAGTTATTGTATAGTTTGCCGCCTGGTTTGCCTATGCGAGAGGAATCGTTAACGCCCACAGAAAGTAAAATTAAATCTGGTACACGATTACGTAATTCACCACGACAACTAAATTCTTGTTCGAGACGCTGAGATACTTGAGCGACACGATCGCCTCTTACTCCCAAATTGTATAGTACATGACCCTCTCCCTGGGGAGACATCCACTGACGGCGTAATCTTTCTACCCAGCCACCGCCCACAAAATCTCCATAACCATAAATCAGACTATCTCCCAAAGCAATAACCTTTAAAGGCTGCTTGCGTTGGAGTTTCTCTTGTAGAATGCCGTGGTTGCTGGTAGTAAAAGTGGAGTTAGCAGAAAAAATAGCTTGCATGTAAAAATAATTAATATTGAAAATATATTATCAAGCAAAAATTTATATTTAGAAACAATACTACACAATTATGAGCCTAAATAGTACTCAATTGAAACTAGAGTATAGCCGATCCCCTATTTAATGACGAATCAGGAATAATTGATGATCGATTGTTAAAATATAGATTGCGGTTGTAACTGCACCTATCAATATTCAATTTAAGGATATCGCTATTAATGCAAAGAAAAAGTTCTTTTAACTCCTCTCAGATCATGTATCGTTCCGAAGAACTAGTGAGTGCGGCTTCCAATCGTTATCGCATTACTGTTCAGGTTGCTAATCGTGCTAAACGCCGTCGTTATGAAGAACTAGAAAACTTTGACGATCCCACCATGAAACCTGTAATTCGCGCCATTATCGAAATGTCTGACGAATTAACTCAACCAGAAATTATTGGGGATTAAATAATAAATAATGAGTTTTAAGTTTTTAACTTGGAGTTAAATAATTAAATTAAGAACTAAAAATTCAGAACCCAGAACTTAAAAAATTGGAACGTTTTATACAAAGTGGGGATGGTTGGCGTATTGGCTGGCATCCCCATGGCTCGAAATATCAGGGTTTGGTTGGCGCAAACGATTGGGCAATTGAGCTAACTAAAGCCGAACTCAATGATTTTTGTCGTCTGCTCAATCAGCTAGTAGAAACCATGAGCCAGATGCAAGCTGAATTAATGGAGGAAGAGAAAATTAGCTGCGAAGCCGAAACCGATCTACTGTGGATGGAAGTAGAGGGTTATCCCGATCGCTATTCCCTGCGTTTAATTATTCATAGCGATCGCCGTTGTGAAGGAAATTGGACAGAAGGCATTGCCCCAAATTTAGTTACAGCCCTTGAAAGAATAAAGGATGAATTATAAGGAAGTAGGAGAAGCTGCTCATTATTCCTTATAATTCATCGTTTCATTGACAGTTAGGAGATTTAACTATGTTTCTTTGGGCTAATTGAGTGGGAGTGTTGCTAAGTAGAACAATATCGCCATTATCTTGAACAGAGACACTTCTTGCTGGATAGATATATCCTTGGGCGGTTAAAATAGGATTATGCTGTTCTAGTGATTTTGATTGTGTAGTAGTTGTATCTGAGTTGCTCTCTACGGAAATTGCGTCAGCAATAAATGGCTCAGTTGGCTGAAGTGGTATTCCTCCTTTACCTCGAACACTCAAGCTACTGCTAGCTTCTGACTGTTGAGCAGAACATACTTGAGATACAGTGGCTTGTGGCTCAATTACCCTGCTGTCTAATTCAGTTGCTCCCTTAGTCCGATCGACATCAGGGGTAAAGATAGAAACCTCACCATCTAAGCCAAACTCCGAGCTAGCATCAATATCATTAGTAGTATTAACAGGTTGTGATGCTCTTTCTTTGATACCCAGAATTGATTCAGCAGTAATCTTAATATTTCCTCCATTTCCGGCGGAGGCATTTGCCACAATATCGTTATTTTGATCTGGTAAGCCAACCACAAAGGTAGTATCTATATTTAAATTACCACCATTGGCATTTCCTGATGCTTGAGCCGAGATCTTGTTACTCTTATCCCGCAGAAAAATAGTATCTTCGACTTGGAGGTTAATATTTCCTCCTGTACCATTACTCGTAAAAGCTTCAATAACTCCTTGATTATCCAGGGTTAAATCATTAGACTGTAAAGACAAACTACCGCCATCTCCTGCTCCTTCACTGGCAACAGAAATTGTTGCCTCGTTAAAGACATTGATTTCTGCTGGATTACTAACCTGAATGTTACCACCATTTCCCGATGCACTGGCTGTAGCATTGGCAAATAAGCCGGTTTCTGGTTCTAAATCTTGTAAAATCTGCTCTATAAATGGTTCTGGTTGAGTAGGCGCGTTCTCACCGTTGATATTAATATTTTCTGCCACATTTAACACAATACTGCCACCGTTACCAGCACCATTAGTTCCCGTAACAATTTTGCCCCCAGTGCTAAGTTCAATATTTTGAGCATCAATCGTCACTGCACCCCCATCAAAATCATTTTCGGTTAAGGCATTGACGTTAGAGCCTCCTGCAATAGTCAAAGTATCGGTTTCAATATCGACATCACCTGGTTGACCAACTGCATTACTTAAGGAATTACTAGTAATTTGGGAAAAGTTATCCAAAGAAACGATCCGAGAATTAACGATTACATCCCCCGCATCGCCTGTATTGTTTAGGGAGATCTCGCGATCGCCTGTATTACTAATAATAAAGCTTCTGCCATCTAGCAATAAACGGTCAGAGTTGACTGTTATGTTGCCAGCATTACCTTCTCCCTCAGATACTTTACTCAGAATAATTGTGTCGTTATTCAGAGATACATCCCCCGTCGCATTGATAACTACGTTACCTGCATCACCAATACCGTTGGAATCGGCTAAAACTTGTGAATTATCTAGAGTCAGTGAACCAGTATTGATTGTGAGGTTACTGGCGTTTCCTATTGCTGTTGCCAACGATACTTGGCTTTGGAATCTGCTACTGTTGAGAGCAATGCTATCTGCTACATCTAGAGTAAGATTACCTGCATTGCCATTGCCCAAAGTTTGGGAAAAAATCGCTGAGTTATCAACAGCCAAAGAATTAGCTGTAATTTGAATATCTCCTGCGTTGCCAACACCACTTTCAACAACACGAGAATTAATTTGGCTTCCTTCTAAAGCAAGGCGATCGTCTACATTAACTATTACGCCACCTGTATTTCCCTCTCCCTGAACAGTACTACTTACTCTAGAGTCCCCATTGAGAAAAATATTGGCTGCACTTAAGTTAATGTTTCCTACATCGCCTGTACTGTCAGGAGCTACATTATTTCTGATGATACTATTACCGTCTAAAGAAATATTTTCTGTTGCAGCGATCGCAATATTACCTGGAGTTACTTCCCCAGCTGACTGATTGGGGTCAATTCCTGCGTTGAAGACACTATTTCCAGCTAGTTCTACATTTCTCCCATTAACGGCGATCGCCCCGCTACCATCCCCTGATACTCTCATCTCTGCACCATTGAGAAAAGATATATCAGCTTGAGCTAAATCGCTAGCCAGATCTATTCCTAAGTTCTCATCGAGGTTAAGTACTCCAGCCTCAGAAAGCCCTCCAATTGTTATTTGCCCATCCCGTGCAGTTAGGCTGCCACCATCGAAACTAACATTCCCTCCCAGCAAAGCCAAACTTTGACCAGCATTGACTCTTAAATTAGCTCCTTGTACCTGAATTTCTGCTGGATTATCGCGAAAACTTAAACCTATAGGGGCATTAACTGTCAATAAAGGTGTTGCTTGAGGATTATTAGCACTAAATTCAATATCGTCAGGAAATAAAATACTATCAGCAGTGCTACCTAAAAATGAACCGCCAATTTGTAAGCTTGCACCGTCGCCAAATACAATCCCCGCAGGATTAACCAAAAATAAATTTGCTCCACCGTTAGCACTAATAATGCCATTAATATTAGAGATGCGTCCTCCCGTGACACGGGAGATGATATTTTCAACTGTGACAGCATTATCAAAAGCAGCTTCTCCCCCATTGGGCAAAGAAAAATCAGAAAAACTGTGAAAGAGGTTGTCTCCTGCTAGTTGTCCATCTCGAATCACACTGCGATCGCCATCAGTTGTTACTGTAGTTGAAGTTCTACCGTCAGGAGTAACTTGTCCTTGTGCGATCGCAGGAAACAGAAAACTAGTGAAAAGCAACAATAGTACTTTCTCGGACTTTAACTTTAGAAACATAAACCCACATTAAACCTCATTACAATTGGAGAACCACAGTCTTAAATTCGATACTACAAGATTATATTAAACCAACTTCATAAAACTTCAAACTAAGGCTATATATCATTAAATATTGGTAAAGTTTATTTTCGGTTGCCTAATTATCAAAAGATGAATTTTGTATACCTTGTTACTGCATAGCAAATTGTTTTCTATCCAGCATTGCCAAGTGTATCTATGATATTATGCCATTAATAAATAAAACACTTATAATACACTTTATTTTATTTTCTTAAATGTCTGAGATTACTAACCCTACACCCCCCAGATCTAGTGTTCCATTACCTAATGGTGGCTTCGATATTCAGGGTATAGAAGATCAAGAAAACAGATTAGAAGGCAGCGAAAACTCTGACCGAATTATTGGGGGAAACTTAAATGATATTTTAAATGGTGCTGGTGGAGACGATACCATTATTGGGGGTCTTGGTAATGATCGGATCTCTGGTGGAGAAGGTAACGATCAATTGTCGGGAGATGAGGGCAACGACACGATTAGTGGAGGCAGTGGAGAAAACATTATTTCAGGTGGTACTGGAGACGATCGGATCGTCATTGAAAGTGGCGGCAGTACCTTGACTGGTGGTGAAGGGCAAGATATTTTCCAGTTCAACTTTACTCAAGCAACATCTGGTACTGAAGATTCCCCAAGTATTGATGATTTAGGAATTGCTATCACTGAAATAACTGATTTTCAGCCAGGAGAAGATCGAATTGCGATTCAAGGTCTAGGAGGAACGGAAGCTCCAATTTACAATAGCGATACAGGAATATTTTCTCTTGACGATGTAGAGATAGCTCAACTAGCTACCAACTTAAGTATCAGTGAAGACGATATTGAAATTGTAGGCAACAATAACCCAATAAGCACCGTTAATAACACCGAAGCTACAGTCTATCGCTTTTTTGATCCATCTGCTGGAGGACATTTCTATACTTCTAATGAAAATGAAAAAGATAATGTAATAGCAAATCTGACTAACTATAACTTTGAAGGAGAAGCTTATAGAGGGGTAGATCCCACGACTGGAGGGCAGGAAGTATATCGATTCTTTAATCCTTCAACAGGCGTACATCTCTACACAACTGATGAAGTTGAGAGAGACAATATCATAGAGAATTTACCCAATTTTGAATTTGAAGGAGTTCAATTCTATGCATATGAAACACAGGTAGAAGGATCAATTCCCATTTATCGTTTCTACGAGGCTAGTCTGGGAGTTCATTTCTATACTCCTGATGAAAATGAAAGAGATAGTGTACAAGCAAATCTGACTAACTATAACTATGAGGGTATTGCCTACTACGCTTTGCCAGTCAATAGTAATGATGATGCTATTTGACCCTTAAGTTTGACTTTTAATTATAATAACTATAAATCGATTTATTTAGCTCTTTGTTACATTGTTGAGAAACTAGATCACACATAGCTTAAATATTGACGTGTTAGTAATAGATTATATGTTTTAAAAACTTATAAAAATCTAAGTTTATAATATTTAAGTTTTAGCTGTATCTAATGAAAAATACAACACTAGTGACCAAGGAATCTAGGATGTCTACGAGTAATATTTTGATTGTAGATGATACACCTGATAACTTGCGATTATTATCAAAAACCCTGATTCAAGAAGGTTATCAAGTTCGTTGTGCTGTCAACGGTTCAATGGCACTATTGACTGTTAAAGCCAAACTTCCAGATCTGATTTTATTAGATATAAATCTTCCTGATATGGATGGATTTGCAATATGTGAACAGCTAAAACAATCAGAGTCTACCAAAGATATTCCGATTATTTTTGTTAGTGCCTTAGACGAAATTTTTGATAAAGTCCGAGCATTTGAAGCAGGAGGCGTAGATTATATTTGCAAACCTTTTCAGATTCCCGAAGTACTTTCTAGAGTTAGTAACCAGTTAAATATTCAAAGTTTAAGAAAGCAGTTGCTCCAAAAAAATCAGCTTTTGCAAATAGAAATTAGTAATAGAATTGCTGCAGAAATAGAAATACGTCAGCTTAATTTTGACTTAGAACAAAGAGTTAAAGAAAGAACATCTCAATTAACAGCTGAAATTAGTGAACGGAAACAGATCCAAAAAAAACTAGAGTACATAGCCTGGAATAACTCATTAACTGGATTACCTAATCGTTTATGGCTAATTGAAAAGCTCAAAAAACTATTATCATTTGCACATCAAGAAAAACAATTTCGTTTTGCCACAATTATATTAGATTGTAATCGATTCAAGATAATTAATGATTCTCTAGGTCGTCGAGCAGGAGATGAATTACTATCTATGGTGGGTGAGAGATTAAAATCAGCGGTTCTGACTGCCAAAGTCGAGGAATTCTTGACTCCAAATATTATTCTCACTCATTTTGGGGAAGATAAATTTGCTATTTTACTAGAACCAATAAAAGATAAAAATTGTGCGATCGCTCTAGCGAAAAAGATTCAACAAAGTTTAACAACAGCATTTATTATTGAAGAAAGAGAAATTTTCATGGCTTTTAATATTGGAATTGTCATAGGTAATTCCAGTTATCTAAAACCAGAAGATATTTTTAGAGATGCAGATTTGGCGATTCAAAAGGCTAAAAACTCTAGTAGCTATTACTATCAGGTTTTTGATACCACAATTCAAAATAATGCCCTCGAAATTTTAGAAATTGAAACAGATTTACGCCTAGCATTACAACGCCAAGAATTTTATCTCAATTATCAACCAATAATTTGTTTAAATACAGGCACAATTAGAGGATTTGAAACTTTGGTACGCTGGAATCATCCCAGCAAAGGCTTTATTTCTCCAGGAAAATTCATACCGATCGCCGAGCAAACTAATTTAATTTTGCCTTTAGGAATGTGGATTCTACAACAAGCCTGTCAACAAATTAGTATTTGGCAAACTCGACTTAACAGTCAGGAAAATATACTTACTGTTAGTGTTAACATTTCTGCAAAGCAATTTGAACAAGAAGATTTTATCGAGCAGTTAGACCAAATAATTTACGATACGGGTATTGATATCAAACATCTTAAGTTAGAAATTACAGAAACATTATTAATGAATAATGCTGCGATCGCCGATCGTGTGATCGACCAACTAAAAGCACGTCAAATTAAGCTAGCGATCGATGATTTTGGCACTGGATATTCTTCCTTAAGCTATCTAGATCGTTTTCCTGTAGACACTCTCAAGATAGACCGTTCTTTTGTCAGTCGCTTAGATGAAAAAAATCAAGCTTCGACCATTGTCAAGGCAACACTGGATTTAGCTCATAATCTTGGCTTTGATGTTGTGGCTGAAGGAGTAGAAACTCAGGAACAAGTAGAACAATTGAAAGCTTGGGGTTGTGAATTTGCTCAAGGGTATTTTTATGCTAGACCCTTAGATAAAGATTCAGCGTTGGCTTTTTTACAGGAAAACTGAGACCAACACAACCCAAAAACCGACAAAGCAGCTTAAAAATCTAAATCACAAAATTCTGGTTTTAGATCTCGATCCATTAAGGCTTGAATTGCTTCTTCTGGGCTAATTTTACCACGGAGTAGTCTATGTACCTGTCGGGCAATAGGAACGGCGATCGCTTCTAAATCGGCAATTTTTATGAGTACATTGGTTGTATTCACTCCTTCTGCTGTTCCTTCTAATTCTGCTAAAATTTGTTCTAAGGTTTTACCTTCAGATAATCCATAGCCTACCTGATAGTTCCGAGATAAAGAACTGTCACAGGTAGCAATTAAATCTCCTAAACCAGATAAACCAAAAAAGGTTTCTCCCGATGCACCCAAATGAGTACCAATGCGGATCATTTCAGGTAGTGCGCGGGTAAGTAAGGCTGCTTTAGCATTTGTTCCTAATTGCATTCCATCACAGACACCAGAGGCGATCGCAATTACATTTTTCAATGTTCCTCCTAATTCTGTACCTATCGGATCTTCATTGACATAAACCCTAAAAGTATCCGAAGCAAAAATTTCCTGTACTTTTTCGGCAGCGGTCAAATCGTTACTAGCTACTACCGTCGCTGCAGGCAAACCCTTAGCTATTTCCTTAGAAAGATTAGGACCAGATAACACAACTACTGGGTTGTGGGGAAAAGCTGCTTGCCAAATTTGCGATGGGGTACGGGTAGTTTCGGGGTCTAAGCCTTTGGTAGCAGTGACTAAAATTAAATTTGGCGGTAAATCTAGTTGCTGTAATTTATTAATAGTGGGTATGACACCCTTCATGGAAACAGCAGAAACAATAATCGCTGCATCGGCGATTAAAGATTCCAGTGTGGCTGAACCACGATGTGACCAAAAACGAACCTGATGTTGATTGCTTTGGGCAATTTTGCCTAAAGCAGAACCCCAAACCCCTGTTCCGAGGATGGTAACGATCTGATTAGATGAAATATTCACAAATATAATCTCAAAATAGTGCTTTTAAACTATCTAATACTGTAAAAGAGATTTTGGCATTTATTATCATTAACCATATTTTAATTTGCAGATCAAAATTGAAAACGCCAAGACAAAAGTAGCAAAATTAGCCAAGAATACAGGTAAATTTTGGGTATAAAAGCCATATATGACCCATAGTACTACTCCAAAGCAAAAACAGAGAAACATTGCTAGAGAAATATCTTTAGTAGATTTCGTTCTCCAAGTTTTAATCGCCTGAGGCAAAAAAGAAATAGTTGTTAAAATTCCCGCCAACAGACCGATGTAGGTCATAAATTCCATCGCACAATAGTTCAGCTAAACTTTATTTAGGGTAGCGAGATTTAAGTATTTGATCGAGATTGAGATTAATTCCAGGTTGCAACTCAGATTATATTCAACCGTCACCTCAAGGTTCGGAAAACTACACTACCTAAGACCTATCATCAGCTTGCACTATGTATAAAGATGATGTGAAAACTGAGGCGAGAAAAAGCAAGCCAATAAGAGTCACAAATTATCTATCGCATTACCTCAAAAAAAATAATTTTAGTTTTTGTTGTTAAATTCGGAGTATTACTTAAAATATGGCAAAAGTTGTTGGTATTGACTTAGGAACTACTAACTCTTGTGTAGCAGTAATGGAAGGGGGAAAGCCCACAGTTATTGCTAACGCGGAAGGTTTTAGAACTACTCCCTCAGTTGTCGCTTATGCTAAAAATGGCGATCTTCTAGTTGGTCAGATTGCTAAACGCCAAGCTGTGATGAACACTGGCAACACCTTTTATTCTGTTAAACGCTTTATTGGACGTAAGTATGATGAAGTAACTAACGAAACCAAAGAAGTCGCCTACAAAGTGGCAAGGGATAGTAATGGGAACGTTAAGCTAGACTGTCCTGTACAGAGCAAGCAGTTCGCCCCAGAGGAAATTTCTGCTCAAGTTTTACGTAAATTAATTGAAGATGCTAGTAAGTATCTTGGGGAAAAAGTAACCCAAGCGGTGATCACCGTCCCTGCCTACTTTAACGATTCTCAGCGTCAAGCTACCAAAGATGCTGGTAAAATTGCTGGGGTTGAAGTATTACGGATTATCAATGAACCTACCGCAGCATCCCTGGCTTATGGTTTAGATAAAAAGAGCAATGAAACCATCCTCGTATTTGACTTGGGTGGTGGTACATTCGACGTTTCCATCCTAGAAGTAGGAGACGGTGTATTTGAAGTGTTGGCTACTGCTGGTGATACTCACTTGGGTGGTGACGACTTTGATAAGAAAATCGTTGACTATTTAGCCGAAGAATTCCAAAGAAACGAAGGCATTGACCTGCGTAAAGACAATCAAGCTTTACAGCGTTTAACTGAAGCAGCAGAGAAAGCTAAAATTGAACTTTCCAGCGCGACTCAGACTGATATTAACCTTCCCTTTATCACTGCAACACAGGAGGGTCCTAAACACTTAGATATCTCTTTGACTAGAGCTAAGTTTGAAGAACTCTGTTCCGATCTAATCGATCGCTGTCGCGTTCCTGTAGAGCAAGCTCTCAAAGATTCTAAACTATCTAAAGATGCCATTGACGAAGTAGTCATGGTTGGTGGTTCAACTCGTATTCCGGCTATCGTTGATGTTACCAAACGAGTCTTAGATAAAGATCCTAACCAAACTGTTAATCCTGATGAAGTAGTAGCAATTGGCGCAGCTATTCAAGCTGGTGTTTTGGCTGGGGAAGTAAAAGATATCCTTCTTCTAGACGTTACCCCTCTATCTCTCGGTGTCGAAACTTTGGGTGGCGTAATGACCAAGATTATTCCTCGCAATACTACTATTCCTACCAAAAAATCAGAAACCTTCTCTACTGCTGTTGACGGTCAAACCAATGTAGAAATTCATGTTCTACAAGGGGAAAGAGAATTTGGTAAAGACAATAAAAGTTTGGGAACTTTCCGTCTTGATGGTATTCCTCCTGCTCCCCGTGGTGTACCTCAAATTGAAGTTACCTTTGATATTGATGCTAACGGTATCTTAAACGTAACCGCTAAGGATAAAGGTACTGGTAAAGAACAATCTATTAGTATTACTGGTGCATCAACTCTTCCCGATGACGAAGTAGACCGCATGGTACACGAAGCAGAGGCTAATGCAGCTGCAGATAAAGAACGTCGTGAAGCAATCGATCGCAAAAACCAAGCTGATTCTTTAGTTTATCAAGCAGAAAAACAACTTAATGAGCTTGGCGACAAAGTACCCGCCGATGACAAAACTAAAGCTGAAGGTTTAATTAAAGACCTCAAAGAAGCTGTAGCATCAGAAGATGACGAAAAAATTAAAACTCTTCTACCTGAATTGCAACAGACTCTCTACAGCATTGGTAGTAGCGTCTATCAACAGGGTGAAGGTGCAGATGCAGCAGCAGGTGCCGCACCTGGTGCAGAAACACAAACGCCTAAAGGAGAATCTAATGGTAGTAGCGATAGTGGCGACGATGTCATTGATGCTGAGTTTTCCGAAACTAAGTAAATTGCTAGTAAGTTAGATGGCTAGTTAAATAGGCTAGTGACTGATACTCCGTTATTTGACCGCGGAGCCTACAGTCACCGCATTATGCGGATAAATAATTTAAACTCATAGAGATGCATCTATTGTGGTGTGTCTCTATGAGTTTTAGTATTGGCGTAGTCTATCATGCTTAATCCAGTAAAACTTATTGAACCTGACAGTTGGGAATATCACCAAGCTTGTCAACTCAGATATTTAGTATTCTATGTCGAACATGGTTTACCGTTTGAAATTGTCTTAAAACAACAGAATACTGATAGTTTTCATGCTGCTATTGTGGCTCAAGATAATGTAGTGGCTTACGGTAGATTAACGCCGAATAACCATCCTATTTACTATGTTTCTCAGATGGTGGTTAAACCAAGTCATCAGAGACAAAACTGCGGTGGACAAATACTTTCAACCTTAATCGATTTAGCACAACAACAAGGAGCGATTACGCTGCGCGTACCCTTACGGATCGCCATTAGATTAGATGCGAGAATTTCTGCCGTTGGATTTTATCGAAAGTTTGGTTTTAAGATTATCGGCACAGAACATCCGTCTCCCACAACAGGGATAATTCATATCGAGATGAGAAGAGAATTGATCGCTCTTAACAATTAAATTAATCATCTAAATTAATCATCGTTGAACTTGTAGCTATTTTTTAGCTAAAGCTTTTTTAATTATCTTGGGAATATCACTAGGCTTTTTAGCAACTTTAATTCCTACTTTTTTCAATTTATTGATGGTTTGTCGATCGCGATTGACTACGGGAATTGAGGCTGATAGATGGTTACTGATAATTGTCACTGCATCACGAAATATTTTATCTTGGGGTGCGTTTAATCCTGCAATGTATACAATAATTGGTTTGTCGTAACCGCGATTTTGACAATAGGTAGTGATTTCTTCGGTTTCGTTAATACTTTGTCCAATCGAAACTATCACTTTAGTATTAGGATCTTCATTAAGGATTGATAGCCATTGGAATAAATTAGAACTAACTATTCGCTCTTGTCCTAAACTAACCACTATTGACTGTCCTATATCTGCCTGATTTAGTTCAGCGGCGACTTCATAAGATAAATGTTGACTACTAGTAATCAAACCGACTGATCCTGGCTGATAAAATTGAGGCTGTAACTTACCAAGCCAGGCTTGTTCGGGGATGATGACCCCATGACTTCCAGGGCCTAAAATTAAAGTATCGTTAGCTTCAGCACACTTAATTAATTCGATGGTATCTAAAGGTGGAACTCCTGGAGTAAAAATAATAATTTGACGGATTCCCGCAGCGATCGCTTCAACTGCAGCATCAAGCACCTGACAAGGATGAACAAAAATCAAGCTAATATCTATTACTTCTACCAGAGTTAGTACCTGTTCTACTAAATCAAATACAGGTATATCCCCCACTTCTGTACCGCCTTGACCAGGACTTACTCCTGCGACGATATCAGT
>JAAUYG010094048.1_pt1 | contig 23357 bp, 10 predicted proteins | sample 7278091 | NCBI WGS metagenome assembly JAAUYG01 (sample SAMN14350201, study PRJNA611818) | marine sediment metagenome | isolation source: surface marine sediment (0.6m) | place: French Polynesia: Moorea | collected 2018-08 | reverse complement strand
TCCCTCCCTCACCTGAGCTCAAGCCACACCCAGCTCTCCAGCTCGGTCTGCTGGCACCAGAGTTCTGGATACAGACCCACAGTCCAGATTCCACTTGTACCTGTCAACACCTGCCAGAGACTTCTGTCCACCTGTCCAGTTCTTCCCAGCTGCCAGGGTGTGTCCAGAGACTTCAGACCCCTACCCCTGTCCCGTTCTAGATCTATATATTGGACCAGGTAGGGTTTCCAAGCATCCTGACCACCCATAGCCAGTCTCTGATACCCTCTCCCCAGACCTTGTTGAGTCTGGCCAGCAATCCCCCAGCTTTGATGCTAAAGACCTGAGATATGACATTGGACATTTCAGTAATTTCTACCTTGCTTACTCCCCTCCTGGTTCCCCTTCCTCCCCAATATAATACTTGCCCAATCTCCAAACTTTCAGCCCTGACTTTGTAGGCTCCTCCACTAGCTTCTACACCACAGGACAAACTCCTAAGAAATTACCGCCAATCACAGATCCTATTGGGGCTTCCCTCTGGAGCCTGTCCCTCGGGGCATCACTTTCATATTGTCTTTGAGTAATGGCGGCAATGTGGAAATAATAACTAATTTTTGACAGGCGCTATCTGGACCGGTAGGCTGCAGCCTGGCACCAGTGCCTTACCCCTCCACAGGCACCCTATCCCTGACACACTGGGAGGTCACCTCCTACTGCCACCCCAACCACCCTACCCCCACCCTCCCACCCAGGACATGCTATCATAAATCATTTACAGAAATTAAATAGCTCCCAGATAGTTGGCCTGGCCTGTCATTGGGTAGGGTATATGACAGCAATGGATACATACTTCTATATGTATGCTAATGGAAGCAAAATTATAGCAAAAATCTAATATTAGCTCTTAGATATCCGTTTCGCGTTTCCCATTGTCCTGTAGGAGAAGATTACTAGTAATTAGAATACTGCTTATAAATTTGCTGTAGCAGTCTCCTACATATGTTGTGTTCAAAGCCAGTACTTTATGAAATGTGTGAAAATTTGTTTGTGTTTTTAAGGACAGTAACATTGACAAAGTTTGGAATTTCAACTACCGGTAAATACAGTTAGGACAGGGAAAATCAAACAAAATTCCAGGATTTAATGTAATCAAACTACAGTGTACATGCATAAAATTTCTAGTATTGTCTGACATGACATGTATTCACTTTAGTGACTGCATCTTGAATAAAGTTTAACTATGTAGTAATATTTTTGTCCAGCAATCGAAAGCAAAGCTATCACCGTCCCCCAGAAATATAAAGGTCATGTGATCCAAATCACTCATCTGAAGTCAGTATTTACTGTTTGTAATAATCCAACAACCCGGGAGAGATAGATGACACAAAGATAAGTCAGGCTGAGCTTCCTGCTCCTAGGGAAAGTGTACCCAGTCACCTGGCACCAGTCAAGGATCTGCATAAACCAGCCATTGATGTTTGATTTCTAGCCCCCCAGTTGTGGGACAGACCAAGTTGGAATTCATCCTGATAAGGGAAGGTAGGTTACTCTGATGTTCGTTGTCCAGTTTTATATCTCATCTCTTGGGAACAGGCCTGTGATCACCAATTCATCATTTCTCTCCTGAGAGATTTGGAATTGAACTACCTCAACTTGGGACCCCTAGAGTCTGTGTTGAGGCTCCTTGAGGACCGTAACCACAGTGTCTGACCCATGAGGGACCTGCTAGAGGTGACCTACTGATGGGTGGGGGTCAGGGGTTAAAACAGTTCAGGCTGGCGAAGAACAGCCTCCACATGCTCCAAGACCACCAGGGTTATATACACAGGGTGTGCAGCTGGACTGGGGATCCAGAGACAGGCACCAGGGGAGACTGGACTCCAGGAAGAGATGTCAGTCTCCAGAGGCATGGGATTCCCTCAGTCCAGACTGGTGGCTGGGTTTAGACTGAGACCTAGAAACACAAACCTGTAGCTAACATGCTAAAGCTTTGACCCCTTCTGTCTTGCTCTCTCTGTCTCTTCCTATCCACACCTCCACTCATATCATCTCCATCCAAGGCTAAATGCTGCCATGTGAAGCCTGGGAAAAAGTCTCCAGTTCTATGACTGGGCTGGTACCAGCTGGCTCTGCTGCGGTTCCATGGAATGTAGGGGGGTAGGGGGGGGTTGGGTAGAGGGAGTAGGCCAAACCATTCAATCCTAGAAAAAAAAATATCAGCTGAGTATAAATAATAAACTGGAGCTTGCCTGTCTGGACACCTGACTGTGTAACACTCAGCAGACATGGAGGCAGTCTGTACTGATCTAATTAGTCCCTCTTTTTAAGTAATTTCCCCTAGCTGTGCCTGTTTGTTTGTTTGTTTGTTTGTGAGGATTGCAGGATGAAAAGAATGAATCTGCAGGAGAGAACACATGAGCTTCCTGTAATATGGCCAAACTACACTAAAACCAAGCTTTCACCTCATTCATTTCAGGGGGTGAATGGGTATACAGTTACATAGGCAAGGCCAGACTACTGTGGCCTCCCAAAGAGTCCTGTGGTGGCTTATCCAGAAATCTGAATATTCATGAACTTTTAATTATGCCTCCCTGATCATATTCTAACAATTAAAACCCATGATCTCTGATCTTTGGAATATATTTTTGAATGGAATCTGTTAACTCCCCTGGAAGGTCCAGGAGTAAGCAGATATGGTATTTGGATGGCATAACATGGTTTGCACCTCCTGCTAAGGCAGATAAACACCCTGGACAACTTCTCTCACAGTCAATGTCCTGTGAAGGCCATCTTGTGATCTCAGATAATAAGGCCTGCATGCTGGTACAGGAGTGAATCCAAAACTCATGCAGGGTTTCATATGCAACAGGAAAAACTGAACTGAGAAAGTGGCCCTACTGGAATAAAATAAATAGTAGGTACCTGAAAGTTAACTGTATAATGTTCAGCAGAGGGCACAGGGCGCATATCAATATCTCCATCTACAACGGAAGCTTCAGTCTTCCTGGCAATGCAAGAAAAACTGAATCCCCTTTTTATGGCATCTGTACCTTGGTATTTTCCCCTATGAGAAGCTGACCTCTTTCATTAGCCTCACTAATAAGGGAGGTCACTTTTATTGGGCCAGGGAGTTCCACATAAACTTTTGGCCATTTACATGAATTCTTTCTGCAACAGCGGAAACATGAATGCTCTGCAATTTGAATTGTCCAAAGAGAATTCAATTTGGATTTAAAGACGGGTCTTCCATCTTCAACCTCAAGGTTTTGCAGCTGTTCTGCATGCTACATTGCCTAGGACTAACACAGTGAAAGAAAAGCTTCTGTTATAATTGATAATTACTGGCCAGACAACTTGTAGCAGGTGCATTTTGTGTATTCTGTTCTGACCATTTAATGCTTTAGGTTGATTACACAGTCTGGCTGAAGATCTTGCTTGTCATAAAACCATGCAGTGTTAAATGATGCAAGAAAATGTTGGGATATCAAACTTTGTGAACTTTCCTCGTATCTGTATACAATATGGCATAACAGGATGTAGTATCTGGTGCCAAATGCCATTTGCCCATAAGTGTCTCATTTCGTATTTTGGTTGTACACAGATATTTCACATTTCCATGTACAGTGGTCGCTGCAATTTAGGACCCCTCCATTCAACAATCCCCTCCATTTTATGACCAGCTATCAGTGACACAAATCTATATTTTCAATATATTTATCCTTCCATTTTAAGACCGTCTTCAATTTAAGACCATATTTCTCTGAATGAAGGGGTGGTCTTAAAATGCAGGGACCACTGTATTTCAGCATTTGAGACAAATGCATGGCAATGAAATCAAGTGATGATTATGAGGTTTGGGGCGCTTTTTCTACAAAGGAATGGTTGATTAAACTGGGCCAAGCAACATGTGGCAAATAAGGGAAAAGACAGTGTCTCAAGCTGGATTTGAACTCACAACCCATTGGATTGGAAGCTGAATGGCTTACAGATCTGTAGCCTTTGCTGTGTGTGCCAACATACCTGCAGTGATGGCCTATAGAGGCAACAGCCTAATATTCATGTATTATACCAGGACAGTGATCAGGTGTGAACTTCATCCAGTACAGCAGACATTGGAGATGCCCCAGAGGGCAGAAAGATGTATTCATTGGTACTTCCCTATTCCAACTTCCCTGCAATGAAAACAATGGTGTGCAACCTAAATGGACAGCAGGGAACTCTGGGGATGGCACGGTCAGTTTCACTGGAAAATAAGCTTCATTCTCACTTTATTGCCTGGACTCGTGCAACCAGGGAAATTATTTTCAAAATGAGTGCCTCTAAATGGGAAAAGGGGATATCAGGCATTTGAATTAGGTGTAGGAGAAAGACTTCATTGCACTTTTGACAGCTTGTATGCTAGTGGTGGAAATTTCTATGGTTTAAAAATCAGACTTTTCTGTTTCAGGCTAATTAATCTCCCAGAGGGCCAATTCCATTGGGTGCAACCCTACACAGGAAAGGCACTGATATAAATTAGTGTCAAATCCCTTGTCAAAACCTAAAAGTATCTTTTCCCTAAAAGACTGTTAGATAAAAGTGCCAGCCCAGGGAGATAGACTAAATTGAAGCTTGCCTGCCTTTTAAAAATCCAGATAAAACAATAATTGAAAATGACCTGTTAATTTCCAGAAGGTGATTGTGTCCACTTTCCCACCCTCCAGACAAATTATCTTACCCACACCCTATAGGTATATATTCTTTTATTAAGAAAAATCTACTGTTTCCCATACGTTGTATATGTGAATGCCCTTTTCCTGGACAGCCTGATTGACCCCTTTGTTATGACCAGCCCTCCCCCAGGCCTCCATGTAGAACATGTCTTTCTATCACAGTCCACTGTCAGCTATATGTACTGGAGGGTTGCTGAGAGATTGGCTGATCCCTGTGGGTTAAAATGGTCCCCCAGGGTGACACAGTGTCTGTCCCTCACAGGGATAGCTGCCCGTGTCATCACAGTTGTCACCCCCAGGCCGTATGATACTGTGATAACCTGCCTGGTGACCCCTGGCCACCAGACACCTTTAATCTACTGGAAACCTCCTTCAGCAGCAATCCCAAACTGTATGCAAAGAACACCTTACCCAGTCTTGGCGGTTGGGGGAGGGTCTGTATGTATTGAGTCTGGACAAAATGACCCTCTCCCTGGAAAGCACTGCAATACTAAACACCACAGAGAAACATCACAAAACATACAGGATTAATAAAATAATAATAAAAAATCAAAAATAAAACCATTCACAAGAGTGTGAGGTTGGGGTGGAAGGTACTTGACTACTACCCTTGGTGATTGGACAGACAATGACAGGAAAAAAGTAACGGACAAAAGCGGTACATTGTATATATAATATATATACCGGTATGTGTTTATTCATACTCAAATGCAGATACAAATCATGGTACATGTTAAGAAAATAACAATGGAAGTGCGTAGAAAAAAATAGTTTTACCTAGGAAAAAGTAACAAGGAAAAGTGGTAGCAGTACCTTACAGAGTACAGTGAATCAAGCGAAAAAAAGTAATGATGCTTTACAAAGTATTAAAAAAAAAGTGGGAAATTATACTTCTGTGACTGTAGTGAGGATAGTAATGGGTAGTACTTTTGATATGATTTTCGTAAAGCATTTGTTCAATAGTCAGGGATACAAAATGAACTTTGAACATTAATTATCATGAAATTTTCCTGCAGACATGCTCTTGGTAACCCCAATAGATATACCCCAAATTTACAGGTGGCAGATAATATTTCAATTTTCCTTGGTACATACCGTATATGTCCTTATAGAAGTGTACTGCGTCTCTGATAGACATACAAGCCTCTCAGCAACAAACATACCACATCAAATTCACACCAAATGCCTGATAAAACATCAAAAGATTGTCAAGAAACGCTAAAATTCGAGCAATATTCCCCAGTTATCCATGAGCAGTTTACAGAATAACAATTTTTATTGCACATATCATTTTTACTTGTACCCGTATGCCTCCAGTTCATAGGGCAGAGTCTGACATACAATCAAAGAATATTGTTTTTAATCATGACCAACCATAATTATAGATCATTAAAATACAGCTTATGTGGTATGCCAAAAACGAAACAAACAAAAAACAAAATGGAGAGATGGGAAACAAAGGCTGCTGACTCCAGACCCCCATGAAATATAAGGTTATAGGTAGGTGTAGAAAACCACATTTGGTAATGTCCCCATTGCTATGGAGTAGCATGAACACCATTTCAACCAGATCACTCATAAATCTGGTCAAACCATTAGCCTGTGCCAGTAATTGGCTATGTAACCAAAATAGGATCAAAGCTCCCTGTCAGTCTAAACATAAGGTCACCCACCACCAGCCAGCCAGCGCCATTCCCTCTCTCTCCCAAAGGCCAGCCCAGTCATGGATGGCTGGGGATTTGCAGAACACTGGGGAATGTTTTTAAAGTCCCCCTTTGTCTCAGCATAGCTGTGGGTGGATTCCAGAAAACATACAGCCAGATACTGAACTTGTGTCCACAAAAATCGAAATAGAGATAACAGTAATTGCTATAGTCAGAGTCTTGTGTGCTTTCATGGATCCTATATTTTGAGTTAATCCCTTCCTGGGAGAGTTTGCCTCAGGCTAATCTCATGCCCCATTTACGAACAATTGAGTTGAAAGGGTGCTGTACTAACTTCTGGGGTTTGAGATTGACCACCCTCCCTGATTACCCAACCCTTGCCTGCTGCCGATTCTGATATTCCATGCTTTTTCATCAGTGATCAGAAAAAAGTTCAGGATTTGTGACTGAAAAATAACTTTAGAGCCTTTGGGTGCACAGAGTCCCCGCCATTCATTGGCTATTTCCTCACACAAGTTTTTCAGCACTTCTCATCAGTGTTCACACTTCAGCAAATCACTGATAGTGAAGGAAAATAAGTTATGAAAAGCAGACATTCCAAACAGTAAAGTTGGGTGCATTCTAGATGGCACTTAGATAAAACACATTCCTCCAATGAATTAAATCAAAATGAAACTTAAAATATATTGACTGTAACTGCATATACAGTAGTCCCTCTCTAATAAGGTCACCCTATTTGCCAAGAAATTGCGGCCACATCAGAGAAGTGGCCTTTGTTGAGAGGGAGAAGCAAATACATTGATAGCAGTTGAGTAGCTGCAAAGATTCATGGCCTTATTAGAGAGGGTGGCCTCTGTTGAGAGTGGCCACCAAGACATAGACCACTGTACAATACCGGGTATATACACATGCCAACCAATGCTTGGGGCATTCACATGAGGACATGCTATATGAAAGGTCCCATGGGTTATTGCAAATAACACATCAAGTTCTAAGGAAGCAAAAGTGAAACTAGTTGCCACCTACGCTGTAACAGTTTTAGGTCAGGGTGGAGGAATGTCACCCTAAGTCTCCAAGAGAGAGGGTGACCGAGTGGAAATCGGGACTGCAGGCCATAAAGGTTTCACCATGGTCTCTAGCATGCATAATCATATATCATTACAGGAACCTGTTACATAAAAATTAAATTCTTAGGAAGCAGGGAATTTATAAATTGAACAAAATATCCAGTTTCCAAATACAGTGACACTTGTATACATGTATAAAGACCACCCTGGGGACCAATAGATGTGGTCCTTAATCTCCTTATACATAGGTGGTCTTTATATAGAGGTTCAGTATGACCTGTAAAATGTGGTCTTAATAAACAGTTGGTTTTTATTTACAGGTGGTCTTTAGATCAGGTTTTTTACTGTATACGAACAAATAACATGAACTATCAAAGTGAATGGGACATGAATTGTAACTGAAAAACCAAAAAATATTGTTTTTTTTTTTTTCAGGGAAAAGGGTGAGTGCAAAAGAAAGGTGTGTGGGCGGGTGTGCGTGTCTGAACATAACATTTGAATGGACCTGCAAATGTAGATCCGATTTGGCACCAATATAAGGACCAAAATTCTTTATAAAGCACAAACAAGTCACATCTGCACACAATACATTGCTGGTTATGGACACTATAGATAAAAGGTGTCATCCAACAGCCACAAAGCTTCTAGGTTCAAATCGCCTTGACCTTCATCAGCTTCTGCATAACCTGGAGATCCAAGAACAGTCCCAGAAATTATTTATGTGGCAGCTGTTACCCAGAGAGAAACTGGCTGGATGTGTACCAGATACATGAAGTAACCTTTCATGTTTACAGCTATTTACAAGCTATCAGTTTGCCCAGGAAGCCAGCAGGTAAAAGATTATTGCCTCCCCCCCTCTCCTCCCCTCCTCCTCTACCCAACCCATGCAGACAGGATGTGAGGTCAGAGTCCTTCCTACTGCAATCACTCTGTCCCCAGGATGCTCTCCCTGTCTGGATCATGGGACATGGTACCGCCAACCACCAACACCTCCAGGACTACTGCACAGAAGTGGGTCACAAGACATCCCTATAATACCCACCCACCTAGGCTAGATCCAGAAAGACCCAGCGGACAAAGAACCCAAATATCTTCACATTCTGGAGGGATATAAAGTACCAAAACAACACTTTACAGCTTGATCCAGAGAGTAAAGACTTTGTGGGTTGAGGATGGAGCTGCCAGAGATAGCAGAGAAGGGGATCTTCCTGTCGACCACCTACCCAGACATTTCTCCCTCCATAACCTGCTTATAACATCACTCCCTCCCCCACCTCCATTAAATTCTCTCTACCCCCCCCTCCCTCCCTCACCATACACACACAAAAAAGCAGAAAAAAATATTTTATCTGTGGTATTAAAAGATAGACATTTACAGATCTCTCCAGAAGTTCTCCAGGGACAGACACCTTGCAGTCACACTCTAATCACAGCTGACATAGCCGCTATTCCAGCTGATTCCACACAATTCTTCCTTCAGGATATTTCTTTTATTGCAATTTATTGGAGAGGGACAGAACACTTGAGACTTAAAAACCGCCTGCAGGGAATGAGGGGTGAGGAAGGGGGTGGATGGGTTTATATTTGGTTTGTCTGGAAAAAAAATAGCCAATATATTTTATGTTACATTTATGTATTTTTTAGTGAAAAATTTGAGGTATCATGTGACCAAAACCTTGAGTAATTTTGGTTCTTTGATGTGGTCTGTTAGTGTTTTAGAGAATACTGAGGTATATGGATATTTTCAAGAATGAGTCCTTTATTCATTACTTCATATATTATCTGTACTTAGACTTTATCATAATACAGGTAGTTAGAGTACTTTACGAGAGTACCGGGGTACCTGTAGTTATAAAATATTCTGTCTAAATGGATTATGTACAAACCACAAAAATAAGGAATTGAAATGTTATAAAAAATATAGAACATTAAGGTTGCTAATTATGATTATTAATATTAATTGTGGGAAAGAACAATTAAGAATTAACCTCCCTCATCAGATCACTTTCTCCTTTCTTTCAGGCCTTTATTTTTTGGTTTCAGTATTTATTTTCAAGTTTCAGTGATGTTCCAGGTTTCACTGTAGTCGTCAAGACTCCCTGCCTCAGTTATTGCAACAGTTCCTCCAGTCTCTCTGTCTGGCATCCCACCCCAGGAAATGTCACCCCTCAGCTGACACAAAATCGCTGCACCAAGACAGCGTGTAGCATCATCTTGGTTTTTTTTTTTTTATTTTCTTTTTTTTTCCCTCATCTTTATGAGGTTTGGTGGGGGCAGGTCCGGGAGCTGGAGCTGTTGTTGGTTGATAGGGTTCAAGGCCTTCCGCTTCACAACTTTTTAGTGGGATTGGATTTCTGGAGTTTGTGGGCTTTGTGCTGTGGTTTGGGAGGTGCCGGATGGTTGGCCCCAGGATTGAGGACTCTAGATCCGGAAAGGCAGACAGCTACCGCCCCCCCTCCCCCCCCCCCCACCTCCACCCCACCTCCTCCCCCCTTCCTTCCTTCCATTCTGGGTGCCACTCAATCCAGGAAACCTAGCAGACATTGGTTGAAAAAAAAATCTGTAATGCAAAGTTATGATAATTTTGACCTCTACCTTGGTCTCCTGTGGGTCAGGATTAGATTTGGCGGTTTCTGTGGTAGTGACGGGCAGGGTGGAAGCTGGGTCCTTGATAACAGGACAGCTATACAGACCGGTCCATGGTGCAGTCACCTTCAGCTATGCTCAAGCAGGTACCTAGGTACTATATGTCAGACCTGCTGTAGTGTCACCTGGCCCTGCTGCCAGATAGCTGTGTCCTTATTGTAGAGGTGTCCTTTGGGCATCAGATACATCCATGGTACTTGCTGCCAAGAATTTGTGTCCTTTCTAGAGGGGTGTTCTCTAGTGTTTGTAGGGTGTTTCTAGAGAGCATATTGGTGTGATTTGAGTTTAGGTGGTACACAGATATTTTCGGCGGGGGTGGGGGGGGGTGGGAATTTATATTAAGCATAGCTGATTCGAAGGAAGTCTCGTAGCGCTGATTCGAAGGAAGTCTCGTAGCGCTGATTCGAAGGAAGTCTCGTAGCGCTGGTTCGAAGGAAGTCTCGTAGCTGGCAGGTATTATCACATGCCGCCAATATGAGGTGTTATGGGTGTTATTTGAAGTCAATCTGAGGTGCTATGGGACCACTGTATAACGTCATGTTAAATCAACAGATCAGAATAAGATCATACATGGAAAATATGGGGAATCTAGTACAAGGAAGTGAATTTGTACATAGTGATTGTCTGATGGAAAAAATATTATGAAATGTGTATACAGTGATCCCTCTATTTATAACAATTCCATGCCTAAGACCGGATATCAGTGACACCACTTGTATTTTTTCAGTATAAACATCCCTCGATTTTAAGACCACCTTCAATTTAAGACCACATTTTCACTGGCTAAATGGGCGGTCTTAAATCGCAGGGACCACAGTATAACAACCACCCTTGGGACCAAGACAATGTGCTCCTCACACACAGGTGGTCTGTATGCACAAGTTTAACAGAAATTGAAATACATGTACATACATGTATATACCCCTGGGGAGTTACAAACTGGTCTGTATAAACGCCCGCCTTTATTAAGAGTAGCTTGTAGGTACATGTGTTTGGGAATGTACATACCGGGTATACATGTCAAGTACAGACCGATTTGTCAGGTGGAAACAAAAATTAACTATTATTGAATTAAAATGACAATCTTTTATTGAAGTCAGGAGAGTATAATGTACTGAAGATAAACCAATTATGGAAACGAAGACTGGTATTCTTATATTGTTCTTTCATTCATTTAGAGACACTCTATCTTCTCTAGGCTTTGCAGTCCCTACTTCCTAACTGCTCCTGTAAAAGATAGTCTTATAATATGTCACAATTAATGAAAATGACCTATGGCTATAGTGACATAAGAATATGCCAAGTTATGCTTTTCATCTTAGAATTACCCCTAACATGATCCTCCAGAAATATCTATAGTTTTTTGCCAACTTAAAAAGAAAAATATATAAAATCCATCAAATCAAGGGCCATGTGATGCAAAAAAAAACAAAAAAAAAACATAATGACAAGCAGTGGTGGGTATAGGTATGTTCAGACAAAGAAACTGGGTGGGGATAGTGTTTTGGGGGGAGTGAGTGTGTGTGTGGTAAGGTTAGTGTGAGGTAAGGGGCTTTGTTGGAGCTAATAGAGCTGAGTTGGGGAAATATTGAAAGCCCTAGCTGGGTTTAGGGTTGCAGAAAGTCAGGAGTTTTATAATCTGGGGGACAGACTAATGAGTTGAGTCTCGTGTCCTGACAGCCTGTGATAGGAAGCTGATATACAAATCTAAACTGGTCTTCTCTCCCCGGCCGTGTGATGGGACACAGTCCCATATCATACCCCAGCTACTTTACATAGACAGCACATGCACCCTAATCACCTTGTCTCTTATATAACCTAGTGAAAACTGGCCCTCTTGTCACTTTTATACAGCAAATGTTATCAAATAAAAGAAATGGAGATTTAGTAAAAGCTCATGTGTACCGCCAGTACTTTTTCTTTGTGTAGGTCAAATTGGGTATATGCTATAATTATTTGATACCACACTGGGATTGTGGACAAAGGAATTTCTATAGGGCAAGATCAGCAGGTTCGACTGTATTTTGTGCAGGAAATGAACATCCAAATCCAGGATATGCAGCATGTTGTACCAGCCCTCAGAGTGGTCATCTTTTGTAAGAAGGTTAGTTATATTTATATGTACATCATCTTAGCAGAAGAATGTTTGCCATGTTAGATTTATGCATCTAATTATGCATCTAGATTTATGCATCTAATTATATTTGTAACATAATATAATTACATTAGTACGGTTATGGAACTCAAGGTGTACATGCCTAAGACATATAAAGTAACAGGACCATGCAACTCCTATTTACTGAATCAGATGAGGCAAGCTATCATCTGGGTTTTGAACCAACTACTTCTGCATGTTGCTACTATCAATCTTTCTGGTATCTACCTTGTCATATACACATTATCACCTGGTGCCATTCTGCTCAAGGTTCTGTTATTATCTCTCTGTCCTACTAGCCTGCTGTTGGCATCCAGAAAACCCTGATGTGGGAGGGTTCTGACATCTGCTGGTTCCAACAGGATCCAGGTACACCCCATAACTGTTCCGGATGTCTCCTGTCCTCATTACAGCCACCAACAGACCGGGGAAACTGGGAGACATTTTGGGGTCTTCTGGATTATTGTGTGGGCGGATATGGGTTCCATACACAGAGGAATGCTGTGACTGGTCAGTGGAACCTCCGGGAGAATCTGGATCAACCACAGGAGGGTTCAGTAAGTGCCAACCTGTCATGAGCAGAAGCTGTTTTGTTTGTTGTGAACATAGCTAATTCATCTAAAATTAATGAGCAGTGTAGGGGATAAATTCAAAAGTTATTCTGTATATTTGACCCTGTCAATGTTTATGTGGGGAAATAATACCCACAGTCCAAATACTTGCTGCCTAATTAGTAAATGATTAGCATAGATGCCTTCTAAGGAAGGATTCCAAGTAGTGTATACTGGCCCACATTGATGTAGTACCCCCAGGTATTATTCTACTGCTAACTTCCATCAGTCAACCTTTCTGTCATTAGGGAGCAGTTGTATGGCTCCTACCTGCACTGTCCAATACCTGGACAGTAATTTTCTGTCTCCATTCAAGTTCTGTAATCCCTAAACAAGCCATCATAGTTGTTCATCCTTATCTGACAAATGGGATCTTAATTGTCTGAGAAGTCCCCCAGGATTACTCATTGACTGGGTTTATTGATCTGTGACATTTCTGCTCCAGGAGGATCCCAATGAACCTACCCGCTGCATGCTGCCCTGGACTCAGACACAAACCGAGAGTTTGATTGGTTTTGACCTCTGAACCTGCCCCCCAGGACAGGGTCAAGGCTGTGGAAGACTTGCCTGGGTGGAGATTGTTGCTCAATTTAGCAGAACCGTAACCCTTGTCTGGTCACTGGCACCATCCCCAACTTACCTAAATAAACATCTGAAATTAGTGTCAAATTTATTAATAAGACTTGGGGCAAACAGACTGTGGCCAGCTCCTCCCAGTGGGTTGATGTCTCCCAGCCTGGGATGGCGTATCAAATGGCTGGGGTGAGGGGAGACCTGGGGTTCCAGACTTTGACTTTGCTCTGGAGGCAGAGAGTGGAGAATTGGCAGAAATCTTCAAATGAGGTTTTGATGGCAGGTCCCCAGCCAGTCTGCAGTCAGGAGAGTATAATTGTAACTGGCCAGGGATAATCTGTAGTCTGGCTCTGGGGTCATAGCAGAAGTCCGGATTGGGTAGAGGACATTTTGGTGGTGTCCTTGTTTATGGTTGGTATACATTGTGGTTGAGGTCTCGGGTGGGGGAAGTACTCATCCATAGGGAAAGTACAACATAAAATCAAGGTATGTCACTAAATCAAGACCATCAGAACACCAGCCATAAACTGAGACCAGGTTCCTCCAGGTGAAAAAAAAAACATAATGAGGCCTGTGGGTCGTCTGTGTTTACAATTTTCGAACATATGTTAGGCACTGAAACCTATCTAAATCAGGAAACTGTATACCCAACGCCGTATTATAGTAATATGCTGCTCCTGTAAAAATCAGTTATTGTCAGGTTGCAAATGTTTGCATACACACTACAGCGAACTCGTGATACACAAATTATAGTCACAAAAACAGTTTGTAATTGCCTACACGGCGGTGTTAAATTGTGGTAAATGAGATGAAAAGATTTGGAGATGTACAGGTAGCATGCTTTGACTAAGGCCCCAGGTCTGGAGTACTCAAAATCCTAAAGTCTGAGTTTTGAGTTAGTCTGAATATTAACCAATCACATTGCTCAAATTTGTGACTTAATAAAGTCAAAAACTTAGTTAGACTTAAGTATTTTTGAGAGCTTCAACCCAGGTTCCAGTGCATAATAACAGAGATGTAATACTAAGAGTGCTAGGCCCGACCTTCTTTGGTCACTATAAGATACTAGTATTTGATGGATGTCTGGGACTTCTTTGGTCACTATAATATATTTCTCGGATGCCTGGTATCCGCCGTATATTGCTAACGCCCTACCTGAAGTACTTTGGCGTTTATTTCTTACTTCATTTAATATATTTACAATACGTGAGAGTGATTCTCAGTCAGGTAGAGATCCACATCCCTGGGGAGATATCCCAACTCTGGTGATATGTACAAAATTGGTAGGAGTGAGTGGACAATGCATTCTATTCAAATTTTGTAGGTTATGACATGCTGACAAGTTCCTGTGGCATTTATGGATCATCTGTACTGTCATCACACTGTCACTGATCACTCTTACTTTAGTATCAGTAATATGTTAACTGTCTCAACTTGTAAATAATTGTTCTATGCCAATTATAATTCAATGTAACTTTGTAAGGCGATTATTTTATTGCTCTTGGTAAAAGGCTTTGAAAAGCCATATGAACAAATGTACGGGGTACCCTGTCTGGAGTAGAGATATGCTTTCAAATGTTTCCTGCTTCATTGGAGTGATATTAGATCTGCATGGTGTAAAGAGTTCTATGTTACTCGGTTATAGTAAATGCTTAAGTTAATAGGATTGGGCAAGTGTTACCCAAGAGGATATGGATGTTTTCTGATCATGTGAGGGACAATTCCTGATTCCCCCCCCCCCCCTTCCTTTATCTCCAGTCCAGTGAGATAGTCCACATAAGCTACCCCCATTCCATTCAGGCAGGACTGAAGTTGGGGTTTGAACCTGATATCCACACCAGCGTCCAGACTCCTTATATGGGTGGCATGTTTTAGCCTTGTGGGAGATAGGGGGGGTATATATAATACCCCCCAACAGGGCCAGATCACCAGCTTTCTCTCACCCAAATCACCAAAAAAAAAAAGAATAGTCTTATCAACAAAATATTAATGTATTACGAGAGTGTGGACATTCCTTTTCACGCTGGACTCTGGTCTTGTAGAGAACATTTCACATGCTAGATATATAGTCAGTAGTCACCAATCACGCAATTTCTACAGGGTCCAATAACGATGCACTGAAAATATATGTACTCCTGGAGATAGGTAAACTGCATGGATACTTTGATGTTACAACCCATTTTACCAGTTCCTGTGTCATTCATGGATCCTCTGTACCATCTCATCAGTCACTGAGTCCTCCCTTATTTTAGCATCATTCAGCAATATGTCAATTGTCTCCACTTGTACATAATTATATTATGCTAAGTAGAAACAAGTGTAACTGTACCCTGTCTGTGCTAGAGTTATACTTTCAAGTGCTTCCAGCTTTATTACAGTTATACTAAATCTGCATGGTTAGTGAAAGTTATACATTACTCAGTAAAGTTAATAGGATTAGGGCAATTAAGTGTTACCGAAGAGGATATGGATGTTTTGTGATCATGTGATGGACATTTCCTGCCCCACCCTGTGAAAGTAGATCTTCGGGTTCAAACCCAATACCCACATCAGCATCCAGATTTTACAGTAACCTTTATATTATGTCTGGTGATGTTGCAGGATGGTGGGGTAGGCTGTAGGGATGGCAGTGCATGATACTGGGTACAGCGTTTGAGACCCATTACAGCAGGGATGCTTGACAACAGAATTTTGTAAGTTCTGTAATAGTATGCGTCGGAAACTTCCCAACTACATGTATCATCAGAACATTTTTCCTGTCCTCTGTGTATACATGTCATTACATGCATGTTTCAAACTTCAATAAAAGGGTCTTGTGAATGTTTAATTCCCGTCTTCCTACATGTATTCATGATGGGTGAATAATAATGTCCGCAAGACAAACCTAGTTGAACTGAATTAGGTCTATGGAACTGTTGTAATATGGGGCCATACATGTACTGCTTGGGGGATGAAAAAGACCAGATTATCAACTATTGCTAGCTCTGGGGATACTGTACTTGATAATGTTAGAAATTCATAATAGGGAGGGTATGCAGGGATCAGGTACTATTATAGTACCATGATTGATAAATCAATCAAAAAATTTCCTTAGGAAGACAAAGACATATCTTTCATAGAAAAATCAATTTTTTATTTCGTTTCTTTTGCCTCACCCACTCAGTGCAGCGGGAGGCACATTATAACCTGCTATACATTGAGATATGTATGCACTCGTGCGGCATACAGGACGTGGCAGTCAATATCGGCGTCCAGTTGCCTTGGTCCCTGCCAAACAATTCTGATACAAAATGCCAATTTTAACACTTTCCTGAACAGTAACGTCTGGAAGAAAAAAAAAACAACAAACATGGAAACTTGCCAGTTGCTCTCAGAAACATGATAGAAACATGATTTGGTACTTGGAAATTCCCTTCTTGGCAAACTGCAACTTCAAACTCTGGTAAACAACAAACTTGGTGCAACATCAAATTCAAGAATCAGCAAGAAATTGAACTCTCGATATTCATGCAGAACAGCATGGAAATGCTTAATACAGACCCTCGCAAGTACACTTATTAACTTAAGGCACTTCTGGTCCTCCGGAAATACAAGACATAATATAGGCTAAATATCAAGATGCATATTGAATTGTACAAGACCACTACAGCAATGGAAATGCGTTCGTTCCCCTTTGTATCTTCAACATGCCTCCTGCCACTTTACCTGGCCCTCTGGTATATACTAAGGTGTCCAGGCAACAAAATGAGGTAGAAATGAGAAAGCGATAAAATCACAATTTTGCCATGAAAGCCACTTGGCCAGAGTAAAAAAATGCCAATGTCTCATGGCCGTCTCCAGAAATTCTTACTTTTTGGGGGGGAACAATGGTACATTTATAAACTTAGGAGGACTGGACATAAGTATTGGCATCACTACTAGAGTAGCTACTATAAATAGTCAATCTCGCTGTGGTCAGTAGTATGTTCACTCTGTAGGCCAGGCTTCACCCAAAATATCACAATGCCGGCTCTACTACTAACTACCAGATATATATCTGGCCGTGGTTATACACACACACTCCCAGTAGCTATGGTTGCATTCACAACAGTTCACGTGGCTACCATCCAGGAAGAAGTTAACCACCCTCCCCCATACATACCACCAGCCCAATATATATCCACCCCATAGCCATCACACAGTTCTGGCATTCATACCAGACTTTCACAACTCTGAACAGGCGCCTGGTGTACGTACATTTATCGAGAACATTTTTGTATTTTTTACAAACTACACAACTACATTTCTCTAGATAAAAATGTTCGTCGCATTTTCTTTTCTACGAAATACTACTCAGTTTTTTACTTAAATTAAAAAATTTCCTACTACAATCGCCCACAAGGTCATGGCCAATGCGGTCACCTGGACACCCACTGTATGTACGACATCATACATTGCCGCCGGCGACTACCAAGAATGCTTACAGGCCAAACCCAATACAAAATGTCATGCTACGTGTCATCTGAGAGTGACATCATGGGTGACATCCGTTATTAGTACACAGTACATAGGACCCGGGCTCTCCATTACGCTACCATTACATTATGTAATACGCTGTAAAAAAAAAACAAATATCACAATTTTTTTTTGTATTTATAAAATAAGTATACTAGCAAATGGACGTTATTTACAGGTTAAAAGCAGCAACTACTGGACCCAGAGGATATTATCTTGTCTGTGACACCTTACTTCAACCTCGTCTTACACAGTCTTGCATAGAATGAGTAAAGACGGGTCATGGGGGAAACCCCAATACACCGCAGGTAGCTGCCGGACTATGAGCACCTTAAGGGCTACATGCATGCCTACAGTACAACCACACAGTCACAGGTATTTTTTTTTTTTAGTTATTTTGGGTTTTATTTTTTCCCTGTGACAATTCTAGACTGCAAGTGAACATATGTCAGCAAGAGTATCGCGGAGGAAGCTGACCAATCAGCTCCTAGGTTACAAACACTGGAACCGCAGGCGGGTCGCAAACTCCCGGTTTAATAGAAGTAAAACCACGGCGGGTTACAACTTCACACAGACAGCTTGTGTTGCCAATATTGAACAGTCGATTTGAACCACATCTCCTTGGCCTGCCAAAGGTAGGGGCATGACTACCACTTCTCGTAGGTCCGGACATAAACAGCATTATAAAATCGCACTACTCCTATAAATAAGATGCTAATTAATACAACTACCGGTAGTTAAAATTAAAACGTTGTTGCAAACACGAAAATTTTCATAAAAGTTACATAGGCAACAGCTAGTGATGCTAATTCTAGCTTTAGCAGCAGAGGCAGTGGATATAGTATTTCAGTAATTTCACTGAACATATTGACTGCCCATCGCTAGGCTACAACTGTTAGTAGATTACCAAAAGCATGCTTAGGTTCCCATCTCTACCCATTGATGGAGACCACCTTGTTCAGACTATTTTGTTTTAAAGCAATTATGCAATTTTCACAAACACAAAATCAATAGGCAAGCAAATAGTTTATCACAAATGTGCCAATAGTTTAAAAAAAGAAACTCTCCGTGGATATAAATAACTTATCGGGTTTTACTTGATTGTTGCGTACAGTAGGTTTCCTAGGACTACGGCCGATTCACAGGCTTTTGTAATGAACAGGCAAAAAATTATATCAGACTCGAGCTAGACTGGTTTTCTCACATCACTTATCTTTTTTTTCACGTTACGACTCCTCGAGTCAATTCACACGACTAGTCATTCTCCCTTGATGCTCAACAGCATTCACGCTTTTACCTGAACCACATCATGCCAGGCACACCAAACAAAACACCCAACTACAAAACTGATCACTGAGTCATACTAATAATACCTAAAAGACTCCACCAAAATATACCATCTCGTAAAATCATCATACAAAAATAATTAAGGTTTGTTGTAGCATTTGTGGTCCAAGGAGTAGTGGGTAGTATCACAGTCCCGAGTTTTTTTTTTTTTTTGCTTATGTATGCGGCAAAAAATTTGCAACAAAAATATGCAACTTCTTGACCTGAAGCAATGCCCATAGCAGGCGTGTGTCCCGGTGTTGAGCGATTTCTGCGCCATGGCCCTGCCATTGCGTGAGGGCGACCCCGCGGCAAGCCTCCCTGCAGCCATGTTGCGAGTCGCGAATGCAGCACAGACATGATGCCCACTGTCCACTTATACAGCAGAGCGCGCAGATGGCACCTGCACAGTTCAAGGACAAGCGAGATACGACTGTACGTGACTGAGCGCACGCTCAAGCAAATGACACGTCCCGTACGTCTGTAGGTGTGGTAGAAGGCGCGCCCTCACATTTTGCAGATACTAAGGAGCTGTTGTTGCTAGACATGGGGGACCCGGAAGGGGCCGCCGCTGACGATTGTACCAGGTTGTTTGTCAACGCCTGCTCTATCTGTTCTTGACATTGCCGCAAACAGTCCTGAAAAACACAACCAAAGAAAACTCTTATAGATGTACGGAAATGAAGACAGGCAGAAAACGTTTAAACTCGGAAACAAACGACATGCCGTAAAACAAGGAAACATTTTTTTTTTTGGTATATGGTACAATGAACTTAGATTACATTTCTTCGATTATATTACAGTCACAATGTTCATTTTGATAACGCTACGCTGTACAGTCAGTGACCACATGATCTAACACGTTCTGATGTCCTCACAACACTTACAGCATCGATCGTAGTGATCTTCTGAAGACGTTCCATGAGACCAACTTCGGCACACCAGGCGTAACCCACGAGACCACATGTTGCCGCACTCACACTGGCAGCAGCAATCATGGACGGCGGGCTCATCACGAACTTGAAATCTGGAAAATACAAAACGGGAACCTCCATAAATCATAAGGTTCTTATCTTCTCTACACAATGCTGCACAATTCTGTCAAACATGTTAGGCTGCATGATACTGCTTTCACGAGAACTGCGGAAAAATGATTTCAGGTTTGCCTTGCCCAAGGCCTCACACATGCCTGCCTACCAAGCTAGTAATGCTATCTGCAGTATAGTGTGACAAGGCACATATCAAAACACCAACTAGGAGTCAAGATGGATGAGGTAGGTGACGCCTGGACAAGGCAAGACAGAGAGGAGCCTCAGAGAAGAAAGCAGCCAGGTTCCCCAGCAATGTAGAGAGCCGGGGTCAGCCAGTGCTGTGTAAAGTAGGTCCCTCAACCAACTGCTGAACGGCATTGTGTCTGGCCGCCAATATATATAAAAGAAATATATACAGACTCCCAAACTGGAGTGAGTACAAGGTTCACCCACAGCGGCTCAGTCACAATCCAGGAGGCAGGAGCTACTCGATTTCTCCCTGCCTGGTTCACAATTTTTGGGAAGTCAGTTAGCCTGGACACCTAGTCACCTAGTGCCCAGGCCCACCCACTGACGCGAGTTTGAGCAAGGCGAGTAATCCCTAACTCAACGACGATCGCTTTTCACCACACACAAGGGATGGCCACTAGGGGCCTTGAAACCAGTTTAGAACCCCTGCCTTCCATTCACTCCGAACAGGCTGTGAAAACGCATAGTTATTGTACGCTGCACAGGCCCATGTTTTGCACCAGCATTCAGCTTTGAAAGGCAGACATTTTTAAGTCTCGGAGCAAACATTGTCAGAATTCTTTTAGCAACAAGCAAACAGAGTGCGGTCCAGGTTTTCGGACTCTCTCCTGAGAATCTCTAAGAAGACGCCGTGGCCGCGACCACTACATGTACCACCAAGGAGGACCATCAATTTCCTGCCTTGATACTAGCTGCTTGTCTCTTTCATGATGGACATAGCTGGTGACCTGTATGTGACAAAAACTTTAGCTGAGCTATCACATGGAAACTGGGTGACCTGGCTGGCTGTGAAGGCTGGAATCCCATGCCATGTGAGCCTGTCTATATACACTCCAGACTGCTTTATCAGCTGTTTACAGCCTGGCTGACAATAACAGAATTTCTTCCCAGGCCTGATATATAAGGTTTTGGGTGAGCGGGATCTCAAATTTGTGTATTGGAATACGTAGCAGACCCATGTATCTGATCCATTTCAGCATAACCAGTTACAGTGTGAACAGTTCCCAAAGATTTGGGCTAAACTAGAATATACAAGAGGTCAAGTACCCCCCCCCCCTCCCCCTCCCAACACCACTAGCTGAAGAGCATGACCAATGTGTCTCTAAATGACAGGCTTCCTGTCTTTGGCAACACAGGGTACAATTTGAAGGCAGGGACACAGGACAAAACCACAAAGCCTCAACCTTGTGGTATTCAATTTTTCTTTTTTTTTCCTGGTTTATAGGACAAGACTGAAGAGATTCCAGGCAGAATAGACTAGGGCCAAAGGGAGCACAGCAAGGTGTCATAGATACTAGTAGGAACATACAGTACACTACAGGTTGGTCACCTACATCTGCCGGAAGTACCAAGTTCTGCCTTGTGACCACATACTAGTACCCAATATAGCAAGGGACTATACAGTTTACCATGGACTGCAGTCTCGGAGATGCCCCATGATATCGGTCCTACATGAGACCGTGCTGGGGCAACTATAGTAAAAGACCAGAGGCCAACATGTAATAATACTAATTTTTACCCCAACTAAATTATCAATGAAACACCCACGACCTGAGCGCATCCGTCATCAGAAGTAACAGCATAAACAGTAGCCACATCACAATTCAGGACAGGCTTCTGCCTGCTTTGGCTGGGTTGCCATACACTGACTTCACAGTCCTCCACAACTCATTGACTTGGGTGCTTGACTAAGCTTATTTACCCACACCAGTAGCAGAAATTATTCATGCCAGTCAGAGGAACCAGGAGTATTTACTGGCACTCTGGCAGTCACCGGTGCCGCTGATCTTAGCAGGCAGGGACAGTCTCAGCGGTCTGGGCCAAGGGCTATACAGATATGGCTGGCCATTGCCATGTATGTTGAAGAATCTGGGGGCCAATTGCCAGAAAAATCTTAAGCCCAAGGCTATGTAGTATAGAGCCGATCAGCGAAGAGGCAAGTTAATTTCCAGACTTGGATATTTCACTAGAAACTGTCCCCAGTGTTAATCCCTTAGAAAAGCAATCAATGACCCACAACAGACAAAATATGCTGGGCGAGCCCACGTCTTCAATAGGTATATGAAGTACACGCCAATCTTGTCCAACAACAGCTCGGACCAATGTCACCAGGTAAGAGCAAGGACTTCATACTCGCCCACACCCAAAGTGAACTGAAGCACTATAGATTTTTTTTCTAGAAGGGGGCAATAAAAGGCAGTATTATCGGCTACCAGGCAAGAAAGATTAACACCTAGATGGAGCTAATCGCCTTGATCCATTCAAGGATTAGGCCACTTTGAGAGGCATGTGCTACGAAATAATACAGCAATATACTCAAGGATAAGAACTGTCACCAGCTGAACCCAGCAGGTCCGAGTACACATTATGGTTCCCATGAAATGAATGAAGATAACTTACTTTCAGCATCGTGTACCCCATAAGACCCCAAGAGAAGAGGTAATTTTAACACTTGTCCTGAATGCTTTGAAGAACACCGAACTATTATTTGGTCCAAACAAATAAATGTCACTAGTTGTGTATGTTTACGACAGATAACACGCCATGAGAGCACAGAGTCCTTCACGCAAGAAGGTGTAATGCACAGAGTTTTCATAAATATAAAACCTGTAATAAATATTTTAATATATATAAAATAACAGCATCATTTAATTAAAATAAAATGCTCACCTGTCGCACACAAGGCGATGAACGTCTGAGCGTGCCGTTTTATCGTCCGTGAACTTTCCTTGTCTAACGGCAATCTGCTGAGTATCTGTTCTAAGAAGTCATGAGGAGTTACAGCGCAGATGTCCCATTTTAATACCCTTAGTACGAGCACCTCCCACTCCTGCAAGCAGAAGAATA
>JAAUYG010156938.1_pt1 | contig 23358 bp, 18 predicted proteins | sample 7278091 | NCBI WGS metagenome assembly JAAUYG01 (sample SAMN14350201, study PRJNA611818) | marine sediment metagenome | isolation source: surface marine sediment (0.6m) | place: French Polynesia: Moorea | collected 2018-08 | reverse complement strand
GCAATTTGTCCAGTTTTGCACTCACTTACCCCAAATGGGCCTTAACCACTTTTATGTAATCTTTACCCTTTTTTTTTTATAATTGTAACCCCCCCCCTCCCACGTTTCCCAAATTGCAAACCGGCATCCGTTTTCTAGTTATAGCCCTTTGAGACAAGTACACCAAATGAACCCAAACTGACCTTGAACACTAGGTCAAAGGTACCCACTATATAGTCTGCTAGTACCCCTGAGTCTCAAATTTCACTCTGTTTTGTTCTACGGCAAGCAGTTTTCGACTTACAAGCTGTTTTGAGTCAAGTGCACCGAATGACCCCCCCCAACTTGACCTTGAACACTATCAGGTCAATGTTCCTAAATTTAAATTTCACTTCATTTCCCTCTACGGCCAGCCTTTTTCGACTTATAGGCCACTTTAGGAAAAGTGCACAGAATAATCCTTAAATCAAAGACCGCCTTTGCTTAAATGATCTACGAGGTCAGCGATACAACCAATATGGTCTACTGCTATGCCCGGAGCCCAAACTTCACTCCGTTTCGCTCTTCGGTCAGCTGTTTTCGAGTTACAGGCCATTTTAAGTCAAGTGCGCCAAATGACCTGAAAAGGGTCTTAATTGCCACTAAAAGGTCAAAGGTACCCCATATACTTATTATAACCACTCACGAGTCCCAAATTTCACTCCGTTTTACGCCACGATTAGCCATTTTCAAGATGTTTGTCATTTTCCAATTTCCCATTGGCCACAATGCTAAATTTCAATCTTTTGAAACAAATATAAATTTCAAAATTCCAAGAAGAAGTAACTTTTGTTAGGCAAAACGTTTTAACGCCGAAAAAACAAGTGTAGGAGTAATAGTGTTTTGAAATTTTTACTCCCATGGGGTCCCATATTAAGGAAAATGAAAACAAAAGCGAAATAATCAAAAGTGAAAAAAAAAAGTGGCGTAGAGATTTAGTGGATAGCTACCTTTAATTCCACGGAGCTTGGGCGTTAATTCGCTTGCCACTTTCAGGGAAAAAGCATTTTATGGACGGCGACGGACGATGGACAGGGGGCAATAGCTCTGCTGACAAAATCAAGCAGAACACTAATTCAAATAGTGTTGATTGAAACAAGACAAGATTGGACGAGGGGAGAGGAGTTCTCGGGTGTATCGTCCCAGTGTATAAACACCCCTCCCCCTCCGACCCGCAAGCTCTGGTTTACACCGTGTTAAATAAATACCTTTGTATGCCTGCCCCTCCAAAAATAAAATAAAAGGTCTGCTGTTTCGGCAAAAGTGTATTCCATGCACAGCCCAGGAGGCGATGATGAATATTTGAAAAACAAAGAAAGAAAGAAATGGACCCCACGACTACTAGGCGCGTAACCTATGCTCATTTAAAAACAAGCGATCTGCTTGACAAGAGCAGTACGCATAACACTTGCAGATTTTGCACAGATGTACTTGGTATCAAGTTTGAGACAAGTGCACTCAATGACCCCAAAATAACCTTGAAAATTACAAAGTCAAAGGTACCCCATATATGGTCTACTAATATTTCCTGAGTCCCAAACTTCAAGCCGCTTCACTCTATGGCCAGTCATTGTTTGAGCTACAGGCGATTTAAACAGTGCTACGAATGACTCAAAATGATCTTGAACACTACAGCATGTCAAAGGTAGCCCATATATGTTGTACTAGAACTCCCAAGTCCAAATTTTCACTCAATTTCTCTCTACAGTTAGCCTTCTCTCTACAATTAGCCATTCCAAGATATTTGCAAGTTTTAATTTCCCGATTGACCAGTGTTACAAATCATTTTTTTTCTCAACATTTTTAAATTTTAAATATTTTAAATATTTTTCAAAATTTCACCCCATTGCGCTCTTCAGCCAGCTGTTTTGGAGCTACATACAGGCCATTTTCAGACAAATGCAACCAATGATACCAAAATTACCTCTCAGGTCAAAGATGACCCATATATCATGTATATGTTCCACTATAACCCCCCATCCCAACAGCAACTTCAAGTTGACGCCAGGCTAGGGCCAAGGTCTCGATTTCAAACTCTTGATGTGATTAAGCTAGCATTCCATACCCACGGAGTCGGTGCAGCATGTTCAGTGGTTGTGTGTTCACCAGAGTTGCATGACCTTAATTTTAACTATACGTGACGCCAAACTTGTCTTGATCTGTCCAAGGTCAAACCTTCACCAAGTACATTTCTGAGACAATAAATAATTATTTATAAGCTCTTTATAACAGTCAAAATCTCTTTTACACTAAGTATACTCACCCAGCCCTGTAAATGTTTGTCAGTTTTTCTCTACAGCCAGGTGCTTTTGACATACACAGTTGCCGGAAATCACAAAAGCACTGAATGCCACCAGAATGACCTCGACCACTTAGGGGTCATATTTATCTAGTTTATATACACATGCAATTTAAGGTTGTTGAAACTCACAAATGCACCAAATGTCCCCAGAATGGCGTTCAGCACTTAATAGAAAAAATAAAATGACTAAAAACTTGTATTTACCCCCTCCCCCTCCCGATTTTTGGGCCTGTGTCGCACATCCCACTGACCCACTGTCATGTTAAACATTGAAAATAGAACAACAATGAAAACAAAATTGAAATTTTAAATTTCACAATTTTAGCAACTTTGGTGGAAACTTTCCCTATGCGTGTAGATAATTTTTGGGAGTGAATATGTTGTGTATGTTCAGAGAGATGCCGTTTGAAAATTGTACTCCCATATAGTGCAACGTTAGGGGAAATAAATACATTGTATGCTTTGAGAGATGTCGTTTAAATTTTCTCCCATATATGGCTCCACATTCGCCAAAAATCATAAAATAGAAACAATTATAAATTCTCAAAACCAAAAGCCATGTTCTGGAAACATTGGTGGATCCGTACCTTCCACAAAATTTGAGGTTGATCTGCTCGATGGTTTGCTAGAACACGTGATTTGCGGACGGACGACTGACAGATGATGGATGCCCGTGCCTTGACAGTAACTCTGATGTGCAGTAGCACAGAGCGGAGTTAAAAATGACACCGAAAACAAGTGATCTTCCACTTTCATTTACCTTTTGGAAATAACGTACTTTTCTGGGAATGTATTAAAATTATCAAGTTCAGGTTAACAACACATTTTTCAGGGAAATATAACTATCCGGCAATGTTGTAGGAGAGCCCTTCTTGATTTTCTGAGGTAACATTGCTGGTTTTTTTTTGTGTGTGTGTGTTTTTTTTCGGGTAGTCGCTCAAATCTACCCACGTGACTGATGTTAAGCTGTTGCAGAATACCCCAGATATAGCTTATTTCGCGTTAACGTCCCATGTTAAATTTGAAATATGTCGATGCTGACGGGTATACAGTGCAAAAGGAACCTGTGTAGACAAAAGGGTACAAGTTATGTTGCATTTTTTTATTTTCTGAGATACAGCCATTATATGCGAAGATAACAACCATCCACATTTGATTAACGTCTAACAGCAGGTATCGCAGAAACTTATTTTTTAATTCTTTTTCTCAGTTGTTCATATCCACATTTTTACATGCTGTACATGGTTGGACCGGATGTACAACACATATATATGATATTATGTACAAGCGTGATGCGTGGTGCATGTGCATGAAGAGGAGGCAATACAATATAAATCATATAATAAGATCGCACTACGCATGTTCCAAAAAAAAAAAATAATAATAATAACACCAGCTACACGACCAGTTCAGCAGCTCTGTGCTGTAGCAATACTAAAATGTAATACTTCCACAGACGATGCTTAATCATGCACTTCCAGATTTGGGTTTGAGGGAAGCTCGTCAGAACCTGTTCCTTTGCGTTTCCACAGTAACGTACATGTGTAGGCCAACGTGTACACGAAAAGGAGGCTCTACCCTTTTAACCGTGTTGCCGCGTCCGAACCCGGCGTCCGAAACCGTACCCATGTCCGGCCGTGACCGAGGTATACTAGTATCACCTTCTTAACACAGACATCATGGTCATGGACACCATGACTATGGTCACAGATGTCATGGTCACAGACACCATGGCCACAAGTACACGTATCTATATCAAGGCCAAATCAGCCGGTTGTGCCACTATATCACCTCAGATCTGCCTTATATCCTGCGAGATTTCTTAAGGTCTTCTTTAGTAAGTTCCTATGTTTTCTCGGCTCTATCAGCCGAATAAATCCCTCTCTTTGTTTCCTGGGGAAACGTCCGTTTCCTGCTAAAGAACACTGCCACCAAAAACAACAGCAAGGCCACAAATTTGATTCCAGCTGCCAAAGCGTGAACCCGCCATCTCATCTCCGTCGTTTGGTACCATAGACACGCCCCCTTGGAATCCGCGCATGCGGACTGATACACCAGGCACGTGGAATCGACGACCAGCCCGTAGATAATAGGTGCAGGGAATGCTGAAAGCGGACCAAGGAAATGCTCAGATACAGTTTTTTGTCTTTCTAGTTTATATAGTTTTTATAAAAAGTCTGCATTATACGTTCAGGTATTGTTTGGTCTCTTTTTGAAACGTTTATGCATGTACATCAACTGGTTTCTAGTGATCTGTTTTGCCGCATAAGTAAAGATAATAAACAGGTATGTATGGCAACTTATTACAAGATCAAAAATTGTTCAGAAATATTCTGGTTCTAAATTTCTTGAAGGAAAGATTCACCGTTCAATGGAATTCAGTCTCACATCCATTATCATTGCAAGCGTGAAGCAAGGGTACGTGCAGGGGAAACAATTTAAGTGTTATTTGGCTGTTACATTAGGATTTTGCAGTCTGAACCACTATACATGTATTACCAATAAGGTGGTCTTATACCTGCCAAGTTGACGACCCCAGTGGACAATGCCAGTGACAACGCCTTGTCCTTCTCCTCGACAGCTCTGCAACAACAAAAGTCAACATGCATTCCACAGAATGTCTTGTCTACATCCAAGTCTTTTGCAACAAAGGAGAAAAGTAAATGTTCAAATGTAACTTACTTCAACATGTGGCAAACCAGCTACGAGACATGAACACAAACGATCAGCTAGTGGCTTATTTTAAGTGTTAATGTTACTTTTCACATTTATAAATGAAAGCAAAGGAGCATTCAGCCACCTGTATAAAACAATTGGTACTACAGTCAAATCTGTTATAAAACCACCTGCTTATTTAGACCACATTTTATAGGTCGCCAAAGGTGTACTTTCCATGTTTTTGAACCTGTATATAAAGACCGCCTCTATATAATGAGCACATTGTCCTGGTCCCTAGTGTGGTCTTTATCTAGAGGTTTCACTGTATATTGGCGCCACCTGTATCACATCAGCTGTCATATTTTACCTGAGGACAACTGTCATCAGTGGCACGGGAAACATGCTGGTAATGAGGGAGGTCACTCCCAGCAGTACGAGGTAGGGTATCAGGGTCAAACAGTTTGTGTCACACCGCCCGACCTTTGCTGTCCCGTTGTGTCCTCCCACGCACTGGCAACCAGTGAACACCTGGGTGCAGATAATACGAAAATGTTTAAAATCGTAACATGATGCATACTTCCTAAGCCGCGGTTTTCCAGTTGCTTAAGTTTTATGCTCAACCACAGGGTTATGTAGATGATGGTAATTGTGTCCAAACACCTGTATGTACCATATATTCAATATTCGCCAATTCATTAAATTCACCATCCATAAAAGCTCAATTCTTTCTTGCATGGCAAAATTTTGTGCACAAAACTTGCCACTGAAAGGTTACAGAACACTCTATCCTATCATTTAACTCCAATATTCCTCTAGTGGTAAATAATAGATGGGTATCATCTGCCATTAAAGTGTCAGGTTGCTGAACTGTGGTGTTTAACCACAGTGTTATTATGTACGTAGCATTAATAGGGACTATGCCCCAGCACCATATATATATTCGCAGATTTCTTATACTTGCCATATGCAAAAGCAGCTCTTCTCGCATGCAAAAAAAATGTACAAAAGTTGCCATTGCCATTTGGCAGGAATGAATGAATGAATGAATTTGATTTCAAATTGTACATTTTCAACAAAATATATAAACAATAAGTTTAAAATTAGGCACAATTTGTGGCTAGGGCCATTAACGTACAGCTGTGAGCTCTAGCGGTTAAATAGATAAAAGCTTCTCATTTACATGTAACTCAACATTCTTAAGTACATGTATGTGTGTTCTCTTAAAGGTAAAGTTAATTACTGTTGAGTTCTCAACCATGCATGCTACAACTAAGGTGTGACAGGGCAAGGTGGGCATTCCTACCCAAAAATATGGAACTTACCTCTCTGGTACCATTGAGTATGTCGGTACAGCCGGCCATACAAGGGCTATAGTAATCCCTCCCGTCCTCCCCACACAGCGGAAGGAACATGCTGTCACTGCAGGAGCAGGCAGCACTGCAGGACGAGGTGTTGCTCAGTGCAGTGCTGGAAATCAGCAAAAAAAGATCTGTTTGATGATGAGTGGTGATCTGACAGCCGATTAAAAAAAATCATTTAAAAATCTGTTATATGCAGTTTCCCTTTCACATTTCACTTTTTACCAATAGTAAGTAACCTCTACATATGGTTCTTCACTTATTGTTCAGATAGTTTCTTTTTCTTTCTTTCTGGCTTTCTTTTGAAAGGAAAAAATATTTATTTCTTGCTTGCTTTCTTTCGTAATCTACACTGGATTTATTTTCTTCCCTTGCGCGTCTTTCTTTTTCTGTTTCAGAAACATCTTTCTTTTCTGCTTCCTTCTTTCTTTCTTTGTTACTTTCTTTCGTTAAGTGTGTAATCTACAATGGATTGTATTTCATCCTGTTTTATATATCTGTTGCTAATTCCAGTTCCCCCCTTAATATACCTGTTAACACTTGCCGAATGTCCAGCCCACTCCACGGCCGGGCAGGGCAGGAACATCATACTGGTGAAGCCCAGCACGGCAACCAGCTGGATGAGGACGATAACACACAGAGCCTGCTTGACCTTGAACTTATACCGAGACTGAATCCGACCTATGATAATCGGTCCTATAGCCCACGTGAATGCGCTTATACAACCTAACAGAAACCAAGAAACCATTTGATAAATATATTAGCTGCTTGTGTTCAGATGTAATTTCATATGATAGAATTTAAGTACATTGTAACATCTCGTAAAGTCATTTGCATAAACAAGTAATAACAGCAATAATGAGTAAAACCATGTTAAAATAACGATGGATAATTTAATGCCTGATAGTGTAGAATCACTTGCTTTTACTATATAAATAAAAATGTCTGCAGCTAGAAAGCTAATAGCTGCATAGAAAGTGTTATTGTTAGATCGGTTTCTTTTATGGCATACCAGTGTATATGTTGGCTGTGGACGGAGTCTGGTTGAAATGAGTTTCCAGATACTTCGGCAGGAACGTGATGTAGCCAATCAGAGATATGTTACAGCAAGCCCCGAGGACGGAGAATACGAAGATGGGGTTGCGCATGAGGCGACCCAGTGCTACCGGCATATCTGTAAATACGAATAATGGACACACGATCATATACAAGCAATTTTAATAACCTATGACAAATTAAGTTTATCAAAATTAGCGCGGGATAAGCATGACTGACTTTACAAAATGTCAAACAAAATAATTTTCCCATGTGAACAAACAAAAATAATCCTATCAGTGTTAGTCTTATTACCACTAACACAAGTGAACAGAATTCAAATTCGTCGGAGGAAACAGATGATATTTATTTAAAATTACGATCTTCAAGTACTAGTACAAATACTATTGCCTCATAAACAAAGAAAATGTGAAATACAGATAGTATTCTTTTATTCCTTGGTTTCCAGACTGACCTTTGAGGTCGGAAACAAAATCTGAGGTTTGCGCTGCGAAGGCCGCGGCTGTCGGATCTTCATCCGGATCTTCTTCATCCAGGAGACTTCCGTTTCCATTGGGCACTCGGTCGCCACCACAGATGTCGTCAGCGTTCATGGAAATGTCGGTTTGCTGTGCTATTCCCTTCGCATATGCAGAGTTCCGTACAGCTATTTGTTTTTCACTATCCGCATGACGCGGGTTGAGCTTCAATTCGATCAGAGGACTGTGAGTGTCTGCAGTTTCTGCTTTGAAGTTTTTGTTTTCGTCTTTGTTTCCGCGAGCAGGGCCGCAGATGGGCCTGTTTGGCTGTAACTGAGCAGGGAAGCACAGGAGTGGGACGCTCCAGATCAGCGTGAAGATGCCACAAATAAGGTAACCCAGCCACCAGGCTCCCACCCACCGGGGGTCCTTCTGTTCGATCTGAGGATCTGAGGGAAGAAGACATTGAGTATGCAAGATTAACATGGTGGATATACATGTGTTGCGGCATCATATGTTTGTACATGTACATGTAAGTCTCCAGGCAAAAAAAAAAAAAAAAAAAGAATCTTTTAGGTTAAAAGTGTATTTTCTTCAAGTGTGATATTCGAGCTTGTCTATCAGAGACAAAGTTTCATCGAGGAGACACAGCATAGAAGGTACATGTAAACACTTTCTAGTTAGTACGTTAGGGGAGGTGCATCATGGCTTCGAGCATACCCTAACATATCTGAATGTCTTGCGATGAGACGCTAGGTCGGGCGGGACTTTCTCTGTTTAAAATTATAAAATAATAGAAGATATAATCACCTGTCAGATCGACATATATTGTTGACGTCCAGGCCCCCAGGAGAAACCCCAGAACAGGAGCCAGAGCACGGGTGCCGAACATCACCCCTGGAGAGAAAGAAAAGAGAATAATAAATTAGACCTAGGCTTTCGTTGGCGTTCAGTGCATTTATACTGCCATAACATTATATATTGCTCATGAAACTCATGAGATCCTCTAACTTCGTCTTCTGCTTCACTGCCCCTATATACCCACATCTCACTACATAATAGCTCATAATGTATACCTAGGTGATATTGTGAATATATATTCCTAACCAATTTTCATGAAATAAGTTTCTTCTCAAAAAAAAAAAATAAAAAAAAATAAAATAAAAAAAATAAAACTGCATGACAGGCACAGAGTATCGTAACTGCATCATGTTAAAAGTTCACCATTCTATAGCCTCATAGTTTATCGCATATCAAATTTGCTTAAATGTCCCTCTACCGTTTTTTTTTTTTGTTCACTATGTAAGTTTGATCGTGCTTTAGAGATTCGATAATTATTACATATGATTATGCAATCGTGGTCACAGATGTCAGCTCCAGTGTATAACCTATGTTAAGCGCTCTAAGAATGTGAAAGCGTATGTGTTCCTATTAAACTGTCCGGCAGAAGACTATGCCAAAATGATGCGTCTAGTCTCTGGATAAACGTGGACGTGTGTACATGTACGTATGTGGATATACTTGCATTTCTTACACAGTAACAAATGATGTTACTCCTGGTTCCAAATAACATGCAAGTTCTGTTTCCACATTCATAGAACTGAATATAGTTTTTGCGTATGTGTTTTAATGTTTATTTTAATGTTTTAGCTTTGCATTTTACAATGTGCTACATATATGTATAAGTCATCTCTTGGGTTGCAAATAAACTATCATCATTATCAACAATATGAGTCGCTTCGACGTACATGTACTAGTATATGACCTAATATCCCCGGACTCCTGCATGATTTTGTTTGCAATGTTGAATTTTTGCATCCCCGAATTACTGAAAATAAGATGGTTCTGCTAAAAATTGAATTGTTGTTAATTGTTTAAATATTTTCTGGGATATCTTTTCGTATACGCGTACGCACACATGTACCAAAAAGTCAATGGAAACCTAATTGGGTAAGCAAGGCGCAGGGGTTCATGAAGTCGCATTCAAGTGCTGCTCCTACGGATGCGCAACGCTCAATCAATTGAGCAAAGAGTGAGTAGATCACGAGATGGCATCAAGTGAAGCGACTTATTTGTCTCGCGACGTTTATTCCTGCCTAGCTGGCTGTGGAAAACTGGGGCACGTTTGAGAGTCGGTTTAGGGAGTGCCACATGAAAAGAGGAGAACGACCAGTTTTTTTTTTGTTAGCCACATTTTACCGAGCCCACTTTTCCACACCATTTTCTATTTAGCCTCCACGCTAAACAAAGCTAGTACACAGTACGACACCAAGGGTACGACAACTAGAAGTGCTGTTGAAAAACAGGAACTTTACCTGTTAAGGAAACGACGCAGTTATTGCAGTTTCAGTGCTATGCTAACCAATCTTAACCACGTGTCCTTTTCCAACCACAATGTAGTCGAACAACAAAAAATGAAGAACTTGGAGGTTCGTATCCCTGAAAGCCATCCAGGTAAAATCTTTTTGGATATAGTATGAACTCGCAGTTGGTGATACAGCCACGTGATAGTCAGCCAATCATTCTCTGGTTATTTTTGTGTTGCGCTGATGAAAAAGTTCAATGCAATCACGAAAAGGAGGATGGTGATTGACTGATTGACTGAAGTACACGTACACAAGTACATGCAGTAGTTGGGAGTGAACTCCGAAACTGAACGGCGACAGATATTTAGAATACAGTAATTGCATACGTCTATTTTAGCTTATTTTCTTGGTTGAACCTTAAACAGCAGCACATTTGTCGTTCGTTTCAAGTGGTTAAATGCGTTATACTGACCCAGCGTTAGATTTTTTTCAAGTTAAGTTTTGTTTAGTTCGGTTATTTTAGAACCATTCTTTTAATCGTCACCATTGGCTGCAAGTCAGTAAAGAGGATGAAGTACAGGGTGCCCATTGCCACTGCCAAAGTAATACACAGTGTACATCCTCCCAGCTATCTGACCGCTTTGCTCAAGCAATATGTTCCGGAGAGCTATCATCGCTCAGCAGGACAAAATGCAGGAAAAGGCCTCCTTTGTGTCCCGAAGGTGTCCAAGACTAAAGGTCGCCGAGGGTTTACTTATTCGGCACCTAATCTATGGAATAGCGTGGACCCTGATCTCCACACACCAGTAGCGATAGAAACCTTCAGGAAGAACTTGAGGAGGCACCTGTACTCGGGAATATACAGAGACTAACAAGCGCCCAGAAATGTGCAAACGTAAAATGGCGCTATACAAATGAGTGACATTATTATTATTATTATTATTATTATTATTATTATTATTATTATTATTATTATTATTATTATTATTATTATTATTATTATTGTTATCATCATCATCATCATCATCATCATCATCATCATCATCATCATCATTATTATTATTATTATTATTATTATTATTATTATTATTATTATTATTATTATTATTATTATTCAATTGAAGTTAATTATAAGATGTGTGTTGTGAGGAACCAGGACGCAAGGTCTGAAGGTTTTCCTTAATGACGTCCAGATGATATTTTTGACCGATAGAATACAAGTACCAAACTACATTTACTAACCCAAAGCTATAGCCCTCGCCAGCTATAACAGGATCGGTAATAACTAACGCGTCTATGAGCTCTTTTACGTGCTATATTTTCTGTCTACAATAGAATCTGCTCATTCGGTTTGCGTCTTGTGGGGCAACGCTGGGTGTCTTTAAATCATTTCGCAAAAGCTGTGCTGGACTTCACAGGAGAAAAGTGTACTTGAGCGAAAGCAGGATTTGCGTACATATGTAAAATACATATTGATAGCGAGATCACGATACTCGGCTGTACACATGTCATCAAATAGATCAAACGGGATGCTGCAGATGAACTATATTTATCACTGCCAGTGATAAAAATGCATCCTGTAAAGGGGGAGGGGGTTACGAAAAAAATGGAGGATTTGAAGAAAATAGCCAGGCTGTGATGACGACGTTGGGACACTAAAGAGAAAAATATACCGCAAGCTTAAGTGTTCAAATTAACACTTCTTTCAAAATGGATAAAAATAACCTAGATGAAGAGACTGAATCCCAGGATTCTGTGAGCTATGATAATCTACCCGAAGGAGATCCCCTCCAGCATGCGGAAACACGCCTGGACAATAAAAGACAGAATTTTCATCGAACTCTAGATCAGGAGAACGTCGTACACGGTAGCATGCACTGCGACCAGACTAGACAAGCAAAACGCGACTGGGATATGTATCTTCCTACGTTGTCGTCGACACTTGCCGCCGATGGAATGATGACGTCACAACACAGATTTTCTTCCGGTTACCATAGTAACGCCGCCACAGCTAGCGTTACGTTGTCATCGTCTGCTGCGAGTCACGCGGCAACGTTGTCAGACGATGTGGTCGGTGCAGAGAAACCCAACATGTACCAGCCCAGTTATTTTATGATCAACTCACAGCCGCCTTGGGATCCAACAGCGGCGGCCTACAACAGCAGTAACCCATCGTCCTACGGTCGCATCGAATGGGGAGGCGTAAGCCATTTTCCCCTTCAGCGAGAGTCTGGCCGTCCTAACCTGCCAGGCCTGCAGGGTTACGCTGCAGCCACCCAGTCCAGATGGCCTAGTTTGGCAAACCCAGCATGGTCTATGTCGTCTGGGATGCTATCTGGACCTCCCTACGCTTCCAGGCAGCCCGGCGCGACCATCGGGAGCCAGACCAACCCCACCTTCGCCTACCGAGATCCTATGGTATCCTATCCTGGCCCCTCAAGACATGCGTGTGTCACGTCCAACTACCCAATACCGATTCGTGTGCCTTCTCCGACTCGACTCTTCCCAAACCCTGGCTTGCGGTTCCCCGCGGCTCCAGAGACTAAGTCACGATCGGGATACCAGAGCCAGGAAAACAAGAGGTCCCGAATAGCTTGCACCGTTGCTTTTCGTCCCCTGGATCCGCCATCTTCCCAGCAGAGTACAGCGGGCGCTGTCAAACGTCCTAAGACAGGCTACGACTCCTGGAATCCTACGACATCCATTGGGCCAGGCCAGGGACTGAGCAGCACCCTCCCCTTCCGGCCCCTGGATGGTCTCCAACACCAGCCACCCCCAAAGTTTGCTCGGATCCGTTCACAATCTGAGACCATAACATCTGGACACTGTGCGAGCACAGATACTCATCGCATGAAGCTCGAAAAGCCAAAAATGTCATATCTTGCCATGATTGCTACGTCTATAATGAGCGTCCCGGATCGCCAGCTGCTCTTGGCAGATATCTACAGAACGATGCTCCAGAAATGGCCGTACTTCGAGACCGTGAGCACCAAGTGCTGGAAGAACACTGTTCGACACACCCTTTCTGCACACGGCTGCTTCGTGCGCATGGGCAGACGTACTCGCACTGGCTCTCTCTGGAGTATCCATCCAGCTTGTATCTCGGATTTCGGGTCACATAACTTCGATACCGCCTTGGTAAAGAGGCGGATTAGGGAGTTTGGTGATGGCGGTGGTAATTCTACGTCCAGGACGGAAACAAACCCCTCAGCTTCTGCTAGCACCGTGGCCACTCCAGATACTCAAACACATTTCCTTGGCGAGGAACACCTTCGGCCGACCGTATCTTGTGGCCAGCCGGATAGCGATGTTAATAATCATGACGTAACTACTCATGATGTCATTAATGACGTCAAAACTAACGTCATTATCATTAGGCCCGGTGAGCCGGACGTCGGATCACGTGAGCACGAGGCGCAGACGACATTAGCTGTGACCATGGTGACTGTAACACAAGCGTCAGTAGTTGCAACTCAGCCGTTTGGACCTCTACTCGGCGTTTATCCACCTAACACCATCACTCCGACGCCAGTCATGGAACTTCCGGCGGCTCTCGTGGCGGAGGGAAACCCTGCACAGCCAAACATTGCGCCATCGTCGGAACCTCAGTCGGATGCCAAGACACTGGTCTCCTCTTCCTCCAATTAGGAGCAACAGACTTATAGGTAAACGTGTTGACATGGAATCTATGAATGGTGTGGCTAGTATAGATACTGACAGTATCTATACTAGCCACATCATCCATAGATTCCCAAGATGTGCCAGAGTCACATCTTCACACACGACAAATATGCCTGTGGGTTGATCGTTGTAGTAACACGTTCTAGGCAGACACTGTGCGAATACATGTAGTTACGGCTACGGTTGCTGTTGTAGTCTGTGTTACTAATACATAGTGAGTGCTGTTACTAATACATAGTGAGTGCTTTAGCGAAAAAACATTCCACGTTGTCCGGGTTAGCTTTCCATGCAGATAATATAAACATATTTTCACCGCAGCCTAGGCATGTATGTTAAGACAATGAACACTCGTGCGCGCACAGCTACATGTAAGCGTGGTTAGGAGGCACAGTTACTGTAGTTAGTATTTGGGCGATTCCTAGTTCTATTTGTTCTGTGTCGAAAAGGGTCATCCGACAACTTTAGGTTTGTGTTATACCATTAGAAAGCAATCATTCGGTTTTCAGAAGTACATTTTACATTTATATAATTGTACTGTTCGTGCAAATAATTGGGATTTCAATTGACTGTATAAGCTTAATTTGATTAGGTTTAAGACACACATGGTGTTGTTGAATGGATACGAGCACCTGACATACAGGGGATTCACAAAATAATTAGGCTGGTGTAAGTTTTATCTGGTTAAAAATGAAATAAAATTGGTATAAACACTAGTCGAGTTGTACTATTTTTTCCTTACCGAAGTACTTTGGGACACTGTCTCTGTCCGCGTCATCCATGTAAGTAAGACTCAGGGTGGCATGGGGGGACCTTGACATTCCTTGCAATAAATTGGCACAAATGAAGATAGCTAAGGCCGCGGGATTAAACCGCTGTTCTAGCTCCGTTTGACATGTGGCATCATCCGTAACATTGCGTTCCAAACTGCAGAATTCGAAGTTCATTTGCGTCTGGTTAAATTCGTCGATCTGAGATTCGGAATCCATTCGGTGCGACCCCGTGAGGATGAAATGGGGAAGCATCATCAAAAACACGGCCAAAGCTGCAACAGCGTTTGTCACGGCGAACAGAATCGGTTTGTTCCAGTTCCTGCAGAAATGGCTAAACAGCAACACTGTCAGCATGAACCCGATGTTATCGCAGTTCTTGATGATGCCCGACATGGAACTCGGCAGCCCATACTGCTTCTCGATCTGCGATAGCACCGAAGTGTAGTAGCTGAAGTTAACTCCTCCAAAAATCTGACAGAGCGAAATGATGGCGGTAAAGCCCGCCAGTCCCGCACATGGCTTGAGAAAAGATGGCCGCCATCTTAGCAGACCGCATTCTGTCGTCTGCACACTCTCTGGCGTTGGGCGGGAAATTTGACTCGAAGAATTTACTTCATCATGCGGGTCACTAGACGATGGATCTGTGGGGGCAACAGAGCCGTTTGGAACTCCTTCGGTTGCCCCTGGTTTTTGTTCTTCGTGCGTCATGTTGAGGGTTAATGTCGTCTGCTTCTCATGACAATTCACCCTCACACCACCTGAAAATATTAAAAAATATAAAAAATATTGTTATTTTCCATCTAGTTACGTCGCAGCAAAAACGCACATACATTTGCACATATACATAATATTGCTGCAATGCGCGACACCGTAGCGGAATTGTAGGGCCTAACGCGACATGGGTCGCGACCAGCATTACCATTCATTTGTTGTCCTTGCTCGGCTTTGCCGACAGGTTTAGCCGACATCTGTTCACTTCTGCATTGTCATCATTGAATACCAAGTTAATCATGTTGTCGCATGGTATAGGCATCATTCCCGTATTGACAGATACATGTATCAGAGTATCAGACACGATATTGTCTAGTACATTAAAGGATCACTCGCACTCAGATCTCTCATGTGACTGACCGCATAGTCTGACTGCACAGTCTTACAGTTGGATGCTACAATTAGTGTTTAGTTCTATAATACGGACGTCTATCATTAATAATAATACTTATTGAATTTGCTTTTTTTTTGGCGTTTTGACCCAAATGAAATTGCTTGATATTTGGAAAATGCATCAATGTTGTGGGGACGAGATCTACTTACTGTCAAAAATTACCTGTCATACTTCACCTGGTCTTTGCGACGGACAACTAACATCCTTGATCATGATTTAGTTTACTACCACGCCAAACTATATGTACATACATTGCATGCACATACAGTTGATCTAATTACTCAGGATTAGACAGATTACACTGCGAATATGCGCGAATAGTTTACACGCCGAAGGCTAACTAAATTGCCAGGCCATAAGAGTGGGCCTAGCTGAGACAATAAGAGCGGGCTGAGAGGGTCAATTAATCGCCACGATCCTTGTCTTTGTAAGATAAATCGCCCTGATTGGACCCACTTACCTAACTCCAGAGACATGAAGCTTCATACTGATTATCTGGGTTGGCGACTTACACCAAATCTAATTCTAACAAATAGGCCTACACAGTGCTACCCAAATTGCTCGTGTGTGGCCTGTGTTCGAAATACAGCTAGGCGAAAAACTGAGAGCAATCGATCCATATTGAACACGATTTTGCAAGTGTGGTCCACCCAGCTGTTACTACTTCACTGGCCTGGCGCTACAACTGCCTAAGTACAGCTGCCTAAGAAATATACTGAAATTATTTCATTAAATTGCGAAAAAAAAAAAAACTATGTGCATCATCGTGGGAATTATAATCGTGGAAAGCCTTTTATTTGTGTAATTTTCCCCGGATAAAGATTTCTTCAGACTTTGGACCACTTAATCTCTCTGAGTGGGTATAAACGTAAACTGCTATGACGAGCGGCCTGTGCGAACACAAGACTTTAATCGCGGTCTTTTTTTTACTCTACAAAATAAGATATTTATATGTTGAAAATAGCTATATGGTGGCGAGTTTAGCTATGAAATATCGAACTTGGATCAATGAGATTCCGTCTTTTTCGGAAGGTAATTAACCAGTTTCTATGTCTACCTGAGGCCATTTAAAAATGCATCTCGGATCGCATTGGCAAGGGATTTTCTTGGCTTTATACTGCTTCATGTATGAACGAGAATTAAATTGATCGTTTCTGACCTCCTGGGCGTAACGTATACGCTACCTTACATACGGTGCCAGTAGCCTACATGTACTTGTATATTCAAGTACAGGTCTATATTCTGTCACCTACCTGACCCTTGCGCAGTTTTTTTATCTTTGCCTAGCATAATAATACATGTAGCTTGGCGTTCGTACCTATCGCGCTTTTCTTTTCGGACGATTGTTTACCTATACGTAGCATTATGCATGCATGGTAAACAACGATGGTCGTTCACGCTTGTCGGTCATGTGGGCACGAGAATCTATGAATGAATAGAGGATGGTTCCTATCGTTGCCTAAGAACTAGGACCATGTCCTTGTATATTTCATTGGGCTTTCAAGTTGCACTGTTCAAATGAATTGATCTAGCGAAGCGACAGTGAGGTTTACTGTACATGCATTTGCGGCAAACTACCAGTTTATTTGCAACTATTCATGTACTGCTACCAACTGAATTCCCACCATTTGCCGCCTATGGCAAAAACAGGCGTATACCGCTTACATCGGTAACAAAAGATATCAACCTACAGCGAATTGTAGCCTCCGGGGGGTGATCTATGATCGTCGCTGAACGTTGATATAATCACAGACGTTTGTATACGTCTATGATATAATGATGAAATAAGTACTGCTGCCAGGCTCCCTTGTGCCTATATCCAAATCGCGGGAATTCAGTTGGTCGAACCTATAGAACCATAGACTACTTGTTACATTCTGTACAGGTGTATATACTGACAGTTCTCGTTTTTACCTCAATTCAAGCATATTTCCACCCAGATCAATAACTGTAATTATTCCCTATCCGAGCTAGTATAAAAGTTGGAGAAATACATGAAAAGTTTCATTACGAGATTGATCGGCACTTACCGTGTCCACGCCATGTACACAGCTATCCGGCCGGGTTCACAGGTGCAAATGTCCTCTCAACGCTCGCGGCCAGGCGAGACACATAATAGTGATATCACATCCTCTGTCATCCGTGAATGCATACCCTCACCCCCCATGGTGCCTTGTCGCCTTAGTCAGGTACACAGAGGCCCACGCAAGCAAGCATACCCAGAGAGACACAGATTTATCTTTGCTGTATCGTCTTTGTAATAACAGCACATTGTAATGTGTCAGAAGGCCGCATGATTCATATGTTGGTGACACAAATGGGGCGCCTGCATTTCTAAAGATGCTCCATAGCCGCCATTAAAACGTTGTCATCACAGTTAAAGCCCCCGTTTACCGTGATAACAATAATAGTTTGCGACACGTTTTGTGTGTCAATTTACTTAGGCTTGTTCTATAAACATACATGTTACTATTGTACCTACACGTTCTGCTCGCCCCAGCATTATGACATGATGTTTTGGCTCTGCTGGATGTATTGGTCTGTTCTCTGTTCGATACCGTAACGTGAGAAAGTTTATTTACACCTTGTGTACACTATTAGCATTTTATATGCTTTCATTTAAAAAAAAAGAAGAAAAAGGACAACAAAGTGCACAATAGGTGAAGGACATCGAGACAGCAGTTCAGCTAACGAGCTGGATGTCTTACAAAAATATAATTGCTTATGTCAAAACATTCAAAACAAAAAAGTAACGACAGATACTGCATTACATGTGTATTTAACTTGAACCTGAATACTTAAGAAGACGATGTTCTTTTACTGACCTAGCAAAAACTTTGAAAGATAGGAGTCCTTTAGTTTGCGATGTCGCGGTTTTCAGAAACTACTGCAAGAATCAAGGAGAAAGAGCTCCCCAGCCACAAAACGTTTATTTTTCCATTTTTCAAGCATTTTGGTTTCTAACGATTGTTTTCTTTCCGTGATGTTAACTCGTGGACCACATGGGGAACAAAACTTGCTTGACCACTTGGCACCTCATAGAATAATTTAAAAGTGCTAAGGCCCAAATTTTAATGTTTCGGCCTAGGAGCAGCACTTTCTGAGTTACCGGTCAAGCTGACAAAAGTACAGCACTGAATGAACCAAAGTGATAGCAAATAATTTGATATGAAAATTACTTAGGCAACATACGTAGATGTATTATTAACCTGTAATCTGTACATGTACTATATAAACCTTATAAATCTGTTTTCCTCTAGCCGTTCTCGGGATATTCCACACGATTGTAGGAAAGAAAGTAACAGGAAAAAAGTAACGGGAAAAAAGTAACAGGAAAAAAGTAACGGAAAAAAGTAACAGGTCCTATTATACATGAAGTGCAGACATCTAACAATTTAGACGAGATAGATTCCAAGGTTTCTGTGGTACATCAAACATATGTTAAACATGTTAGGTGTGAATATTAGCATAACTGCCATTCATGAACGGGTGTTATAATGTTATTTCACCCATCCAGAAAATTGGTGCACACAATGGGATTTCCCACTTGAAGTGCTATACTTTAAAAAACTTCGGCCGATTGCCAAGATAAGTAACGGCCAATATCCTCACCTGGTTGCCGATAGTTTTGGCTGGAATCAGATGAAACCTGTAGTCCTGAAGAGTAGGGTTCCTCATATATGGCCCTTAAGATCGGCCAAAGTGGGAGCCAGGAGTGGTTTTTGAAATCATTACATCGGAAATTGTGCAAAGTGCACCGAACGACCCCAAACTCATATCAGCCAATATGACACGAAAAGTACCCTACGCATATATCATAAGATAAGATAAAATTGATTTAACGCCGGTTAGAGTGTGAACAAGAATCGCCGCTATAGTACAAATAATATTGACTGACATGCTACGTTGATGAGATGAGAATGAGTTGAAGTGCGAACTGATACGAAATGAGTATGTAAAGTGAATGTTAGAATATTGCAACCTAATTAGGATTCTTTTGCAATGCCCTGTTGATTGGTACCAATTGGAAATTGAAATTATTGATATCGCATGGAAAACCGTAGTTCCCACGTCTTATATACAGTCACATATCGTAGCAGAGCTACCTTAGGGGGCTAGAGGAAAGTAACTTGCAGGTGGCCCTTTATGAAAGCTGGCATTTTGTCATTTTGGAATTGCAGAATATTTCTATGGCCTTATTTAAAAAGAAAAAACAACTGAAAATGAAGGCGATAGGCCGAAGAGTTTGAACTGTACGCATACACCGGTCTTCCATTTCAAAACTGACTTTGTAGCAACCGTGACTGCAGTTTCGACTCTAATCTCCCTGTTGATATCATGATAGACTAACAAACGTTGAAGTTCAGCCTTGTGTTTAAGAGGCAGCCACTAATTTAATATACTTCTCTTGTCATTTGGGATGGTGCACTGTAGAGAAACTATGAACTACACATGCAAACGGATCCTAACAATAAATGCAAATAAATGGCAAGTTGAGCATTTTGAGGGATCGGCGGCTTGGGGGACTATCGCGAAAACATCCGTTACAGGGAGGCACGAACAAGACTTTATACCGGTAAGAGTTTATATTATCTTAGGTTCTCAAATTTAAGCTGGATCTCTCGTAGATTGTTGCGTTTGGATCGAGGGCTTGGTGCCAGTCTTTTGTTGCTTAGTAACCTTCTTGGAACCTTCCAGGAATCCTTCGTGGCCATGAGGACTGTCTTTAGCGTCTTGGTCTGTGTAGCTTTTTCGCAAAAAATCTCTTTGGTTGGACGGTAGATTTCGTCTTCCTGGTGTCCTAGGTTCTCCGGCATCCTTTTTAAGGGTATCGCTTGACATGAGTCCTAGAGGGCGTTTCCGTCCTTTTCAAGATCTCATTGTTCAAGGCAGTTTAGTAATACTATTTTAGGTGGGCTTTGACGTATTTATCGTCCTCATGAACCTCCTTGTCTGCATTTTAGTTGTTCGTGATGTATCTGATAAAGGCTTCTTTGTAAAACGAAACCCCCAAACCTCCAGCAAACAACTGTTGTAACAGTTTCTGAATATATAATCGTTGCCTCTTAGTTTTTTTTTTTTTTGCTGGGAAGAGACCTTTTTTTGTAGTTTTTACACGAGCAAATGTAGACTTACAAAATCTGGGGTCCAGCCGTCATGTAAAAAGCATGTAACTTGGATATCATTCATTGGCATCAATTCCCATGGCCTGTCGCCACAACCGCAGTTAAAGGCATGTTATGAAAGCAGACACCGTAAATTTCACAAATTGACCACCGCGTAAAATAAATCGGCCTCGTGGTGCCAATTAACATACTGAGGGCTCTAGTGATGGTCGCGCTGAGAAGAATGCGCATCAGACTGTACAATGTGTAGTGTTACAGTCGAAACTTTGCAGATTGAAGTACGAAAGAGCTTTCTTTCGCCGAAACGAAATACTATTTTTGTAGCTTTTTGATCTAAACCTAGGGGTTGACTACATTTCGGAAAAAGATGCCATATGTGGTATTATGTACTAGAGCAGACTCTTTGTATTTTGGACTGATAGTATACGCCTGGCCTATGTACATCAGTTCCCAAGTAGAGTGTAAGCATTATGCATGTGAAAGATATTTTTCACCTTTATTGTCGCCTGGAGTGTGCACATTATCCTGTTGTAGTTTGCTCTGAGTGCATTCGAATCGAATATTTTACATGTAGACCTATACAAAAATACAAAGCATGACCTAATTAGCTCGGCTTAATCAAGAACCTTTGCATCATTAAAAAAAGAAAAAAAGAAAGAAAGAAAGAAAGAAAAAAAGAAAGAAAGAAAGAAAGAAAGAAAGAAAAAAGAAAGAAAGAAAGAAAGAAAGAAAAAAGAAAGAAAGAAAGAAAGAAAAAATCCTGATGCTGCGACTTCCTCGAAGAACTAACATATTCTGCATTTATCAACTATAATTATCTTTAATTACTGCACTAAATGTTTTATAACGTCTGGTTCAGAACAATTGATCACTTTCTATCAGGGAACCAAACGTCGCTGTCTCTACTCGTAGCTGATTAAATATTGCCAAAATCGCATCTACATATACGTATAGGCCACCCAGGACATTCGGAAACTAACATTATATAGTTTGACCCGCGTGACTAGGTACTGTCCAAATAGAAAACGGAAGTTCAGTTAATTGGCAGAGGTCATCACAAAAGCTTTATATTAAATTTACAAATTTGATCATTCTGCAGATAGCCAGTATTAAATCTAATTGATGATTACGATTCTAACAGTTGCAAGTGTCAAGGCAAATAAAGTATTTGGGGTGCATCCATCAGTTTTTCGTTTGCCAATGCTCCTTAATTCATATTAAAAGGATGATATCAACTAACAATACGGCACTTAATTTTTGTTTGGCAATGCTAAGATTTGAATCTATTATTCGTCGACAAGACAATAAAAGTACAAGTCTACATGAAACCTAGTGCTATGTACGTATATACGCGACCACTACTGGAATTTCCCCTGAAGCAAACTATATTTTTCCCACTGTGAGTGAAGTATAAATATGTCTTAAAGACCCTTTAAATAAAACACGGAGTGTTTGGCGGTCAAGCATTTTTAAGTATTGAATCTTGTTTCCTGTGCAGGCCCGACCCGGAGTAAATGCACAGGCAGGGTCTAGTGGCCGGGGTCAGTATGCTATTTCAATGTTCAAAGGTTTCAAAATAACGGAGCTTTGGATATTGTTATCTCTGCTTGAATGTGTCAGCAGAGCTACTGCCATGGCGCGGGGGTCCATTCTCCATCCGTCCATTAACTTAGGTTTCTCAGAAACTTTAGCATGGATCCAGGTTAAATTTTATGGGAAGATACTTATCCGCCGCATCTCCAAACCATATAGTTTTTTTTTTTCTTTTTTGAAAATTTTCAACTTTCGTTTTCTTTTACATGATCCTATGGGAGCAAAAATGTCAAAACTCTACTACTCCCCTAGTTTTCAAGCGATCTGAGCCAAAGTTTATGATAAATAAGGTAGTTGTGAGGGAACATAAAGGTATATTTTTTGGTGATCTGTCAAAAAATAACATAGTACCATATGGGGATAGAGATTTCGAAACGCTACTCTTCCTACAGTTTTTAACCGATCTGAGCCAAATTTTATGATAAATAAGGTATTCATAAGGGAATATAAGGTTATATTTTTGGGGTGATTTGCCAAAAATGAAATATTTTTTTTTTTAATTTTAAGTCAATGGGAAAATCCTAAAATGTGCAATATTTTGAAAAACGGCTGATCGATCAATCATAGGGCGAAACGGATGAAACTGATTTCTGACTCCATGGCAGTCATAGGAACCGTGTATGTAGTTTACTTTTCCTGTCTGATTCTTTGAGTTCAGTTTGGGGTAATTCGTAGCACTTTGCAAATTTGAGAAATCTTTAGTATGGCCGGGGAGTCCAGTGACACTATGACTGGTCCCGGGTTCTAATCCCTCCCGATCCGGAAGTGAAAAAAAGAGAGGCAGGTTCACGTGTCATAACGCCCCCCACAAGTCCTCTGTCCAGAGTGGGACGCTACAAAGCCGGGTCTGGATGGTGCATGTAGTGG